>JACDJB010000167.1_pt1 | contig 90479 bp, 74 predicted proteins | sample 7454121 | NCBI WGS metagenome assembly JACDJB01 (sample SAMN14253290, study PRJNA609438) | sludge metagenome | isolation source: sludge after 25d culture with pyrite | collected 2018-12-20 | reverse complement strand
TTTGATTAGAAAAATGGCGTTCAATTTGTTGAGACAAAACAAATCTAAAAAATGTGGTGCCAAGACAAAAAGAATGCTTTGTGGTATGGATACCAATTTCTTGTTGGAGGTGCTTAATTCTTGACTTTGCGATTGCCCTGGCTAAAGTTGTTCCTGCTTCCCGAGGTGGAATTTCTATCACCTTCTCACCCGTTGCATCCAGTAATGCTTTTATATTTAATGAAGGAATAATAAACGAACGCGAACATGAGATGGTATTGTTGGTCATCAATCGTAAGGTCACTGGTTCACCCGCAATGGCATAACTTTCGTAGGGGTAATACCCATCATTTTTAGCATACACAACCACATCCGAACTGATTACCGGTGTAGAAGCAATTGATACAGAAGGAAAGTTACTTGGATCATCAATGCGAGGAATAGTGTTGGTATTCACCCGGTTAGCATTGGTTAAACGTGTAATGGTGTAAGGAAACCCCATCACATTCAACCCAGAATCTAATGAAAGAAAAGCGAAGATTACCAAAGCCAGTACCACAAAACGCACAAAGTACTTTTCCAATAAGGATCCTAGTTTGGTAGCCAGGTAGGTGAGCATAAAAAACAATGGACTGGCTCCTAACGTGAAAGCAAACATGATCAAACCACCTTGCAATGGATTCCCGGTGCTAATAGCTAAAGCCATCATTGTTTGCGTCACGCCACAGGGGATGAAAACAGTTAATGCACCTAAAAACAATGGTGAAAACCAATTCTCCTGATTTTTTGCCTTTCGTCGTATCCACCTTCTTAAGGCTGGTGGTGGTTCAATATTAAAATAGCGGAAAATGGGATGGACATTTAACAATCGCATCGCGTTGCCAAGCATGAAAATAGCTATCGAGATTTGCAGCCCGCCACGCATCTGGGGAGTCAGGTCAAAAACAGATCCCAATGCGCCTAACAAAACACCAAATAACGTGTAAAAAACCAGTTTGGCAATCAAGAACAAGACGATTGGTTTCGCCAAAGGCAGATTGTGTTTGACTTTTGGTTTTCGTTTTCTGCTTGATTGTACTTGCGTTGTTTCTAACTGGCTGGCTAATGAACTGGTCAGCAAACCACCTTGAATCGCCATACAACTTAAGCCCCCTGCAGTCAAACCGGTGAAAAATACAATCCAGAGGGATGTGTCCATCTTCGTAAATCTCCTGTCGTAACATGACTGAAAGGATAAATTATGTCATATTATATCAAGAATATGTATTTTCCTGTCAACTCTTTTGAATGAACTTTTACAGCAAATTCCAACAAGTATAACTGCGAACCCCATCTCACACTCGGGACATAATGTCCCAATCCAAATCAGGACAACAGCCGCTGGTCAGTGGGATGCTGCTACCGGTATGATTTGAGTACTTCAAATACACGGAGGAAATTATGAAAAAAGTTCTCAAATGGATCGGTATATTTCTCGCTGGTCTTCTGCAATTGTCTTTGTTGTGCTGGTAAGTTTAAACATAAGCACAACTGCCCGTTTGAACAAAACTTATGACGTAACACCTGCCCAGATTAATATTTCCACTGATAATACGTCAATCGAACGCGGGGTATATATCTACAACACATCATGTGCAGAATGTCATGGCGACAATCTCGCTGGAACTCCTTTCTTCAATGATGCTCCTATCGCGTATATACCCGCGACAAATCTGACCTCTGGTGCTGGTGGAATTGGCTCAACTTACAGTGACATCGATTATGTACGCGCGATTCAGCATGGTGTCTCACCTGATGGCAAACCATTGATAATTATGCCTTCGGAGGCTTACTGGTATTTCAGTGATGAAGACCTGGGTGCAGTGATTGCCTATCTTAAATCTTCACCCGCCATGGATAGTAATTTGGGGGAGAAAAAAATCACCTTTCTGGGAAAAGCCCTTTTGGCTGGTGGCGCATTTGGGGACATCATTTACGCTGAAACAATCGCGCATGATCAGCAACCACCTGCAGCACCCGCGCGGGCTACAACCGCTGAGTATGGTGAATATCTGGTTAACATCCAACATTGTATTGAATGTCACTGGGAGGATCTCAACGGCGGAATCTCACCCGAACCTGAAGCACCATTCAGCCCCAACCTGACACCCGGTGGTGTGTTATCTACCTGGAGTACAACTGATTTTATTAATACCATGCAAACCGGTACCACACCGTTAGGACATCAGCTCGATAAAAATTACATGCCCTATCAGGAAATTGGACGAATGAAGATTGACCTCCAAAAAGTTATACGTTCATACTTTATTATATCAAACACCAAACAATAAATCTAATTAAACAAATCTACATATCAATTATTGACCAATCAGCTTTCGAGTTATATTGTTCTTTGTTGGGACTCAAGTCATCAGAATAGTGAAGGTTGAAGCGCGGCTGAAGGAAGGGGTTGGGTGATATTGAATGATGCATATACTCGACCTTTAAAATAGATAGCTTCGCAATCAACTAACCATTCTGTTCCACTTCGAAACGGAATATGCAACGAAAATTAAACTTCTTCCAGATGACTTGCGTCTTCTATTATAGAATTAACCATAACGCAAGGAGTATGCCTTGAATATCGAAATCCATAACCTGAGTAAGAGCTATAAATCCGCCATGGCGCTGCAAGAGGTATCTTTGCAGATCCCGGGCGGGGTGTTTGGATTGTTAGGTCCGAACGGCGCCGGTAAGACCACCCTGATGCGCATATTGGCGACTCTGCTGCTGCCTTCGGCTGGCTCGGCGCAGGTCGGCGACTGGGAGGTGACCCGCCAGCCGGACGAGGTACGGCGCCACCTGGGTTATTTACCGCAGGAGTTTGGCTTTTTTGGCAGCCTGACTGGCTTCGAGATGCTGGATTACATTGCCATCATGAAGGAGGTGCCAAAGCAACAGCGGAAACGGGCGATCGAGGAAGCGCTGGCTTCTGTAGGTCTGGAGGAAAGAGCCCGCCAGCGCATTCGCACTTATTCAGGCGGCATGAAGCAGCGCCTGGGCATCGCACAGGCCCTGCTGGGCGACCCTGACCTGCTTATCGTCGATGAACCCACGGGCGGGTTGGACCCCGAAGAGCGTATCCGCTTTCGCGGCATCATCGGGCGGCTGGGTTCGCAGCGCACAGTGCTGCTTTCCACCCATATCGTGGCCGATATCGAGGCCAGTTGCGACCGGGTAGCCGTGCTGCAGCGCGGGCGGCTGGTCTTCACTGGCACGCCTGCCGGGCTGGCTGCCCGGGCGCGGGGGAAGGTCTGGGAGGTGGAGCTGGAGCAGGCTGAATGGACTGCACTACAATCGAATTACCACCTTATCTCCAGCCGGCCCCAAAATGGAAAGGTTCACCTGCGGTTGGTTGGCGCGGAGAACCCACTCGGGCGCGGCACGCTGCTCTCGCCCGGCGTGGAAGATGGCTATGTAGCCCTGATCTCTGGCAACAGCGCAATGGCGGAGGTGGAGCATGTCTGACGCCGGGGCACGCTTTCGAACATCGCTGCGGCTGGCGTGGCGCCAGATAACCATTCATTGGAGCTACCCGTTAGCGCATTTGATTGTGTTAGCTGTATTTTTTATCGCCTTGAGAACCGCAGAAGATATCAGCGCCAAGGGAATTCTAGAAACGATACCAGGAGATATCGGCATCGCTTTGGCAAGCCTGGCTGGTATATTGATTGCCGGAGCGAGCGCCTCCCGTAGTCCAGGTGCGAAATTCAGTGAGCTCGAGCAAAGCTTCCCTGGCGGCAGTGAAGTGATTCTGGGGCGCTCTTTGGCTTCGTTTATGGCATCCATTTTGTTTCTGATCGAACCGCTCTTATTCGCGGCCTTAAATGGACCATGGGATTCCTTTCTATCTGGACTACCGATATACTTAGCCGAAGGGTGCTTAACAGTTGCATTACCTGTCGCTTTGGTATGGCTTTTGGCGCACCATTCTGGACTGCCCTCTTGGAGCTATCCGCTGCTGGGCATGGTATGGCTGGGCTTTTTCGGGTTAGGCTATTTAACCCCGTTTTATAGTAACCCCGCGTTTGGATTGCTTAATTTCATGCGTCAGGGCAGCAGTTACTATTCAGAAATGTGGGGGCGGCTATTGTTGGATGAAACACCGCGCTGGGCTGACCTATTCTACGTTGGCTTAGGTGTAGCAGCTCTAGTTCTACTATGGTTGGTGCAGACGGCGAACCGTCTACATCGAGTGCCAGCAGCCGCGCCTTTGCTTCTGTCAGCCTCTCTTGTCCTTTCAGGCTTCAGCGCAGTGCAGTATTCTGGGATCACATCTGATTGGCTCACTAACCATACTCCCTGGGTGCAAACCATCGATTCAGCCGCCTATGGGCCAAGGCAACACGTGGCCGAACCTTATCCATTTGGCGAATCCCCCGCGGTTGAGGTAGACGTCCGAAATTATGATCTAACGCTGGATTTTTCGAATGAAACCCCAAAGTTTCATGCCACGCTGGAATTGGGAAACGATCAAGATCGGGCGCTTCAAGAGTTTGTCTTGTTACTTAACGGTCAGTTAGCATTGACCGAATCCAGCCTGCCCTGCGAAAAGCAGGGGGTGTGGCTGCGCTGCGGCGCCCCCGAATCCCTTGCGCCGGGGGGGACGCTCCGCCTGGAGCTGGTTTATGAAGGCGAGGTGCACGAGGCCAGTATGACCCTCTCGCGCGACTGGCAGTTGAAGGATTTTATCCTGACCGACGGTCTGCGCCTCTCGCCGCAGGCAGCCTGGTACCCCATCCCTTATTCTCCGAGTTTAGAAGATCAAGGTGTGCGTAATGATATTTTTCTGCTGCGCAAACCGGCGCGCGTCACCCTGGAGGTCATTCAACCTGCGGCTCATCCCTACCCGCTGGCCAGTAACCTGCCGCACGTTGATGCAAACCGCTTCAAATCGCAGGGCGCCACCTGGATCTTCCTGATCGGTTCCCCCAACCTGGTGGAAGAACATATGGGGGACGTGACGCTGGTGACGGCACGCGCTGATCTGCAGGCAGTCAAGGGAGCCGCCGAGCGCTACCGCGACATTTATGAAACCTACCGGACGGTTTTTCCGGCGGTCGAGTCCCGCGGCGCGCTGGTGATGGCGCTGGGGGAAGAACTCGGGCTGCCCGAGGAAACCCGCACCCCGCCCACACTGGAACAACCGGTGATCGTATCCAGCCGTTATGTGCTGTGGAGCATGGGCGCCTGGGACCAGTCGCTCAGCGCGGAGTATTATCTGGGTGACGCCATCCTGGGGGACCTGTGGCAGTTGAACCGGGCGGCGCAACTCGGCGACGAAGCCTGGAGCTACCCCACAATGCTCTGGCAGGTAAACCATTCCCCGGTCTGGCATGCAACTTCGAGCTTCCTATGGGAATACTATGAGTCCGGCGGGGATGCGCTCGACCTGGCCGAAAGAATCGATGCCCGTATCGCTGCCCGCATCGCTGACCGGGCGGGAGCGCCTGACGATAGCCCATTTAGCCAGGTCGTCAACGGCCTGCTGCAGGTTTATCAACAGGGCGGGCAGGCCGGGCTGGTACATGCGATTAACCAGCTCTCGCTGATGTCCGAAGAGACCTATAATACGCTCTATGCAGAAAACCCGGAAGCTCTCAGGCAATGGATTGTGGAGGCCGGCAATGCGGCACACTAACAGCCGGCTGTGGGTTGAAATGAAGCTGGTCATCTCACATGGGGGCTGGCTGCCATTACTAATTCTGCCATCGGCGGTGTTGTGGATCTCGTTGATAACCACCATCTTCACGGATATGCCAGCGGCTATCAGCAGAATGTTGGAATTGTTGTTGCCGATGGTGGCCGCCTTGTCGGCTGCGCCGTCGATGAACATGGAAACTCAAGCTGGGTTTGCCGAATTTCGCGCCAGTTATGCCGAACCTTGGTGGAGGTTGCCGCTCAGCCGCAGTCTGATGGCTGCTCTATGGACGGTGATCGCCCTCGGCCTGGGAGCGTTGGCTTTTCTTGCCAGCGGAGGTAACTTAAGTCTCATTTCTGTGTTTCCTGCTCTTAGTCCGACGCTGTTCCTGATGGGGCTTTCTCTACTAGTGGGCAACCTGACCCAGAACTACTGGGTTGCCATGGGTGTGAGCATGGGGTTCTGGTTCATCAACATGGCTGCGCATGTTCCTCTGACAAATAATGTTGTTACCGGTAGCCTGTTCCTGTTCGCGTACAACTGGCCACCGGATACGGTGGACTTTCTCGTCAATCGCGTGCTCCTGGCGGGCATCGGCATCTTCTGGCTTGTTCTAAATAGCGGCTGGTACTGGTGGACGCTGCGGCGAGGGTTGCGCCTGTATGGATCCACTGCCTGACGAAGACCTGTTTGCCCGGCTCCTCCAGGGAGATGAGGAAGCCCTCGAGACCCTGTTTGCGCGTTACGCGCAGCCGCTGTATGGTTTCCTCTGGCGCCTGACCGGTGACCAGGCGCTGGCTGAAGACCTGCTGCAGGAGGTGTTCATCCGGCTGGTAAATTACGCTGGTAAACTCCCACAAAACTTCCGCGCCTGGTTTTACACCGTCGCCCGCAACCTGGCCTATGACGCCATGCGGGCGCGCCGGCGTCAGCAGTCCCACCGAGCAGACGGTTTCGATGGCAGCGTCGAGGATCTAATGGATGCCGCGCAAAAATCGCCTGAGACGGCCGTTCAGAGCCGTGATGATGATGAGCGGGTTCGGCAAAGCCTGGAACGGCTGCCGGATGAGCAGCGCGAGGTTGTCCTCTTGCGTTTTTACCAGGGGTTGAGTTTGGAAGAAATTGCCACAGTGGTGGAAGTATCCCTGGGTACGGTAAAGAGCCGTTTGTATCGCGCGCTCAAGCTGCTGCGGGGGATGCTCCTCAGAGAGGAGATGAAAGATGAACGATGAACCTGGCCGAAAGTATGGGAGCGATATGGGTACCTTCCCGGAGCTGGAAGACCTGGAGAGGGAAATGGCGGATGTGTTGAAGAAATCTGAACCGCCGCCCCTGCCGCCAGAAAAAATGGAGGCTTTGCTGGCCATGCTGAGACCAATAGTGGCGGCGCGGCGGGAAGAGTCAACCCCGAACCTGTCTAAAACAGCCGGGCGCATGGACTTTGGCGAATTCATCCGGCTGGTAGGGGGGCAGGCCAGCCTGCTGGAGCGGCCGTTCTGGATGGTGATGGGCCTGATCATGGCCGGTAATCTCGCCCTGCTGGCGTTGAATATATTGCAGCCGCTGATCACCACGCTGTTCCTGGCTCTGCCGCTGGTGGGCGGTATCTCCATCGTGTACAGCCTGCACGGCTCACGTGGCGGGATGTGGGAAATCGAGCAAGCCTCACCAGCCGGCATCCAGCGCGTTTTCGCATCCAGACTGACGCTCATGTTTGTCCTGCAACTGCTGCTGGCGCTGCCAGTACTGGTTTCATACGGCGCCCAGGCGGGTGACCTGGTTTTGGCACGCATGGTGTTGGCCTGGCTGGCGCCGACAGTGGCGCTGAGCGGCATGATCCTTTTTCTTTTCTCCTACTGGGGCGAATGGCCCAGCGTGGGTATTACTGTGCTGGTATGGGGTTCGCTGATCCTCTTTGGCGCGAGCCGCGCCGGTTTTATCGGGTTTGCCGAAATGGTCCTGGCCCGCATCGTCTTCAATCCACTGCTGCCCCTGTTGGCGGTGCTGGGGCTGGCTGCTGGCCTGGCATTTGGCGCCCTGGGGATGCGCCGCCTCTCTTCCGGGAGGTCCTCTTGGAGCTAATGCTGCGCGGGATTTCCAAGAGCTTTGACGGCGCGCCGGTATTACGGCATATCACCCTTGACCTGCGGGAAGGGGTGGTGGCCATCTTGGGTCCAAACGGCGCCGGCAAGACCACCCTGATGCGCATCCTGGCGACCGTGCTGGCACCGGACGAAGGCGCGCTCGAGTGTAACGACCTGCAGGGTGAAGCAGCCCTGGCCGCCATCCGCAGCCAGACGGGTTATCTTCCGCAAAGCCTGGAACTGCCCCAGCACCTCACGCCGCGTGGTTTGCTGCGCTATGTTGCCAGCCTCAGGCTGTCTGGCATACGCGAGGATACTGCCATGCGGCTGCTTGATGAGCTTGGCCTGGGGACCATGGCTGACCGGCCGCTGGCGCAGCTTTCAGACGGGCAGCGCCGCCTGGTAGCTGTGGCGCAGGCCTTTCTCGGCTGGCCGAAACTGGTTTTGCTGGATGAGTTCAGCGCCGGTCTTGACGTGGCGGAGAAGGAAGTTGTTTACCGGCTGATTCACGCGCTGACTCCCGGCTCGCTGGTGGTTATCACCTCGAACCTGCCGGCGGAGGTCGAGAAAATTGCGCAGACCCTGGTTGTGCTGCGCGATGGTGAGCTTCGTTTTACCGGAAACACGGCGGAACTGGTGGGGCAGGCGCGGGGGATGGTGTGGGATGCGCGCCTACCAGAACATCAGGTACGCTCCGCCATGGAGCGCTACCGGCTGAGCCGCGTGCGCCAGGCGGATGACGGTGTCACGTTGAGAATAGTGGGCGCTGAGCTTGAACTGGCAGGCGCGCTGCCTGTTGAGCCAACCCTGGAAGACGCCTACCTGCTGCTGATGGGGAATGCACTAAAACGCTGACCATCCCCCGCGAGGGGCGGTTTCCTGCGCGTCTTTTTGCTACCGGTCTATTTCGCTTTGTTCTCTCACTCTACTCAACAGTCTGCCGTCCTGCAAATGGGCTAGCTGGTCGGCTCATCGGCAAGGATCAAGTGAGAATAGTTAATGACGGCGCGGTCAATCGTTACCCTTTGCGCTTCTCCACCAGGAAGTTGCCCCGGCAGGTGGTGGTCGCGGTCCTCCAGCCCAACTGTCCGCAGTAACTTATGGGCTCTTGTTTTCAGGTTGAACCCCAACCCGCAACGGTACGGCCTCAACTGTTTTTGCAGCATCAATCCGGTCGGCAATAAAATTGAAGTAGGTCATCCCCTTCGGAGCCTGGGGAACCTGCATGGGCTGATTACCCTTATAGGCGACGAATAAGAAACTGGAGCAAATCGCCAGGATAACCGCAATCTTGATAACACTCCCAATCAACTTAAGAAACATTCCGATGAATTTCATTTTCTCCTTCATTTCCTTTACTATCTCATACTGAGCTTCGGGTCGGGCACTCTCTCGTAGGACCCGGTTATAACGAATTTCCTCCCGATACATTCGGTCAAGTGCAACCTCAATCACATCGCTTTCACTCCGTCCCATCACGCTTGCCATTGCTCTTAATTGACTCACGCCTTCTGGACTTATTCGAAAAGAACGTACTGGTTTACTCGCAGAATTTGTTTTCGGCATTTTTAACCTCTGCTAATTAAAGGACATAGCTCAAAATAAACGCCACCAAACCGATAGTGGCACTGATATATAACTCCCGCATCTCCTGATGTCCTTCCCTGTGTTGTGCTCTTCATCAACCGAACCCCCAATGGAATTGGTTTATAAGGTGTATTAATCCGGTCTACTTCCAGATCGAAAAAATCATTAAAAATCATGGCTGGGCTGGACAGAAACAATCCCAATCCAAAGCCCATAACTAAATCTACGATGGGAGGAATTTCTCCCAGGGCAATCGTTTGCCCAACCACTACACAAATGCCAGCGGAAACAGGTAATTCCGGACGAATTAATTGCAATAAGGCTTTACTTTTTTCCAGTACGGACATCCTCTTTCTCCTGATTGTTCTGATGGATTAATTGATTCTATCGACAATTCTGCAACACAAATCATTTGCGATGCCCAGGTAATAATTGACCGCTGATATCCAAAAGCGTATAATTTCCCTAACCCTTTAATGAAGAAAACACCGCTATTTTGTTTTCTTCACAAATTAATAATCCTCTTCCCCGGAGACCTTATGAGCACATTGGTGATGAAATTTGGTGGCACTTCGGTCGGCACCTCCTCTGCAATCCTACAAACCGCAAATATTATCAAACAACACAAATTCCAATGGGATAATCTTGTGGTGGTGGTTTCTGCGATGAGTGGTATCACTGATCAATTAATCCAGAGTGCCCGCAAAGCCGCTTTTAACGATTCTGCCGGTGCTCACGCCATCATTGAAGAAATACAAAACCAGCATGTAGCTGTAATCAATGCGCTCATCACCAACCAAGATGAAAAAGAAAATCTGTTTTCAGAATTGAAAAAACGCCTGGACGAGTTGAGCAACTACTGTCAGAGCATTCAGGTAATGGGTGAAGTCACCCCCCGTGGAATGGATGTGATCTCCTCCCTGGGGGAACGCATTAATGCCCCTATTGTAGCAGCCGTGATTCGCAGTATTGGCACACCTGCACAGGCTATCGAATCGTCCGAATGTATCATCACTGATCGTACCTTTCAAAATGCAGTCCCCGATATGAAACACAGCCGGGAAAAAATTCAATCCCAATTAACACCACTTTTCCAGCAATCTCTTATCCCTGTGGTAACCGGTTTTCTGGCTGCCACGCCAGAAGGGGTGATTACCACGCTGGGTCGTGGTGGGTCGGACTACACTGCTGCTATTCTGGCAGACTGCCTGGATGCGGATGAGGTCTGGATCTGGACCGATGTGGATGGGGTGCTTTCCGCTGACCCACGTGTGGTACCCGATGCGCGCCCCATCCCCGAGATTTCCTTTGCAGAGGTCGGTGAGCTGGCATATTTCGGCGCAAAAGTCCTGCATCCCAAAACCATCCGCCCGGTGGTCAGCCGCGATATGCCTTTGTGGGTCAAGAACACTTTCAACCCTGATTTCCCCGGCACACGCATCACCCAGCAACCTCCCCGTAAACGTGGTGAAATTACGGCTATCTCTACGATCAAAGACCTCAGTATCATCACGGTGGAAGGTCGCGGTATGTTGGGCGTCCCTGGTATTGCCGCGCGTACCTTCGGTGCCGTCGCCCGCACTGGAGCCAGTGTCTTGATGATCTCACAATCCTCTTCCGAACAGTCCATCTGCTTCACGATTCCCTCGCTTCACAACGGCGATGTGATCAAATCCATCGAAACGGAGATGGCGCTCGAATTACTACGCGGAGATATCGACCGCGTCTGGTCGCGCGATGGGGTGGTGATTGTCAGCATCATCGGCTCTGGCATGCGTGAGACGCCTGGTGTCTCAGCGCGCATTTTTGGCGCTTTAGGTAAAAATCTGATCAATGTTATTGCAATAGCCCAGGGCTCATCCGAATACAGCATCTCTTTGGTGTTGGATCAGGAGGATGCAGTTCGAGCCGTTCAGGCTATTCACGCGGAAACAGCGCCCACACCCAATGGAGGATAAGCATGGAATATAACTGCTGGTATGAATGTATTCATGGATGCAAAAAACGCTATTCAATCTTTGATATTGTCTACCGTTGTGAGGAATGTGGCGGTTTGCTGGAAGTAAAGCACGATCTGGACGCCTTACGAGAACGCACCCCCATAGAGTGGAAGGCGATCTTTACGCAACGCGTTTTCTCTACTGCCTGGCCTTACGGTAGTGGCGTATGGGGTAAAAAGGAATGGGTATGCCCCTTGGTGGATGACGAACTAATCATCTCCACTTATGAAGGCAACAGCAACCTTTACTGGGCACAACGCTTTGGCAAACAACTCGGCATGGATGATCTGTGGGTTAAACTGTGCGGTAACAGCCACACCGGCTCCTTCAAAGATCTCGGCATGACCGTTTTGGTCTCTGTGGTTAAGCAAATGATTGCTAATGGTAAACCGATTCGCGCCATCGCCTGCGCTTCCACCGGGGATACATCTGCTGCACTGGCTGCCTACGGGGCTGCAGCAGGGATTCCAACCGTCATCCTGCTGCCACGTGAAAAGGTTTCCACCGCGCAACTCATCCAGCCCATCGCTAATGGGGCTACGGTTCTTTCACTGGACACTGATTTTGATGGCTGCATGGATATCGTCAAGCAACTGACCGCAGACCCAACCATCTACCTTGCTAATTCACTCAACTCCTTGCGCATTGAAGGACAAAAGACAGTTGGATTTGAGATCGTGCAGCAATTTGACTGGCAGGTACCAGACTGGATCATCCTCCCTGCTGGTAACCTGGGCAATGTACGAGCACTGGGTAACGGGTTGCTGATGATGCGTGATTTGGGATTGATCGATGAACTCCCCCGCATTGCCTGTGCGCAAGCGGAAAATGCCAATCCACTTTATCGTGCATACCTGAAAGATTTTCAGGTGTTTGAACCACAACCTGCCAAAAAGACGCTTGCTTCTGCTATCCAGATTGGCAACCCGGTTAGCTATGAGCGTGCCAGACAGACATTGCTTGATTTCAACGGTGTCGTCGAACAAGCCAGTGAAGAGGAGATTGCCAACACCTGTGCCCAGGCTGATCAAACCGGCTTATATTGCTGCCCACATACCGGCGTCGCTTTGACAGCACTCAAAAAATTGCTTCAAAAAGGTGTCATCGACACGCGTGAAAGGGTGGTAGTGATCTCCACTGCGCATGGTCTCAAATTCTCACAATTCAAGATCGATTATCACCACCAGCATTTGGAAGGTATAAACGCGCATCATGCCAACCCGCCACTGGAAATACCAGCGAACATTGAGGCAGTGCAAGCTACAATCAATTCTCTGGTTTAAATTTCCAATAAAAAGACCCTGTAAAGGTGTTTTACTCTGCGGGTGAAAAGATCTTCAACCCGACAATCCCTGCCACAATCAGCAGGATGGATAAAATGCGGGCAATATCCTTCGGCTCACCTAGAAAAAAAAGATGCCAATCAAAGCAGTTCCAACCGCGCCGATCCCCGTCCAAACCGCATAAGCAGTGCCAATCGGTAATTGTTTTAAAGCAATCGACAGTAAGTACAAACTGATCACCATTCCAGCTGCTGTGATCATGCTCGGCCACAACCGCGTAAAGCCTTCTGTGTATTTTAAACCAACCGCCACACGGTCTCAAACAATCCTGCGATAAACAAAATTAACCATGCCATGTTACCTCCTTTACCAATTCCCGGTTAATATACGCCCCATGCAAACACCATTCATGCTGGCTTGCATCAAACCACGCGTCAACCCAGCGCCATCGCCCAGCACATGCAAATGCTTCACGTTGGTCTCAAATTGCGGGTTAACCACAATTTTATTAGAATAAAACTTCACCTCAACCCCATAAAGCAAGGTGCTATCACTGGCAATACCAGGCATGATGTTTTCCAACGCTTCTAAAGTCTCGATGATATCGATCATGATGCGATAGGGCAATACCAGGCTCAAATCACCCGCCACCGCATCCTTAAGGGTTGGTTGGACGATATTCTTGGATATCCGCGAGGTGGTGGATCGTCTACCACGTTTTAAATCACCATAACGCTGTACCAACACCTTGCCTCCCGAGAGCATATTCCCCAGCTCTGCAATGTAACGGCCATACTCGATCGGTGTTTTGAATGGCTCGGTGAACGATTTGGATACCAACAGAGCGAAGTTGGTGTTGGTAGTTTTTAGTGATTGATCTTTATAGCTGTGACCATTCACCACTGCCAGATTTCCATAGCGTTCTTCCGACACCTCTCCCTTAGGGTTCCAGCAGAAGGTGCGCACGCGGTCCTCAAAAGTTTTGGTGTAATACACCAGTTTTGCTTCATAAAGAGTCGAGTCGATATCATAGGTTACATTGGAATTTGTCTCTACCCGCACACCAATATCCACCTGGCCATTGCGGGAAACAATGCCATACTTCTTACACATACCGTTCAGCCATTCACTACCTTCACGGCCAATCGCCACGATTACCTTATCTCCCCAAATCTGATTTCCTTCTTCTGTCACAACGCCAATAATCTTTTTGGTTCCATCCGCATCGCTCTCGATCAAAAAGTCGGTCACAACCGTGCGGAAGCACATCTCAATTTGCAAATCTTCCAATGCTTTTTGGATGCGGGCATAAATATCGTATGCCTTTTCCGTGCCCATGTGGCGTACCCCCGATTCAATCAATTTCAGATGCGATTGGGCTGCTTTGCGGCGGATCGTATCCACTGTTCCATCGGTATCAATCCCATGTACTTCGGGGTCTGCTCCAAAGTTCAAATATAGATTATCCGTGTATTCCAACAACCTGCGGAAAGGCTCTGCACCAATATATTTAATCAGTTCACCCCCCACTTCCCCATCATAACTGATCGACAATTTTCCATCACTGAAGCTACCGCTGCCGGAAAATCCGGTGGTGATCGCACACGGATCGCAATTAGCACAAACGCCGGTTTTACGTTTGGGGCATTTACGCTTCTCAATTGAATTTCCTTTTTCAATCATCAAAATACGTGCGTTGGGATTGAATTGTTTGGCTTCATAGGCAGTAAAAATACCCGCCGGACCCGCACCAACAATCAGAATATCGTAAGAATCAAAGTTTGGTTTCATGAGTTGGACTCCAATAAGGGATAGAAAAATTTTATCATAAGGGGATGAATGAAGTTGTCTGATCAAGCAAGGAGTTTTACTAAAATCCAAAACATTTATGGGTAGGATCCTTCTACTTTATTCAAAATTTTTGTCCATTTAAGGTCATTATCCCAATAATGGAAATGATCCCAGAAGATCAAATATAATTAAAAAATGAATACAGAAAACCATATTATGAAATATTTAGAAAATCTATTAGGTTATTTATTAAAATCTGGACAAGCAGAAAAACATCCCTGGTTTCAAAAAGGATGGATTATTGGCACTTATCTTTGGGGAGCCTGGTTATGGGGCACTTTTTTAAGCTGGGGAAAATTTCCAATCCATTTTCATGATTGGGCAGAGGTTAACATTGCAAGGCTAGCTTACCTCCGTGATGCAATTTTGAAAGGATCACTCCCTTTACACGCTTCTGAAATTGCTCATTTGCGAAATGGGACTGATCAGATTCTCTCTGTTCCTGACTTGGTTCTTTCACCTCAGATTTTACTATTGAGATGGATGAATGTTGAATTCTTTGTATTAATCAATACGTTTATTTTATACACAGTGGCATTCATTAGCTTTCTTTGGATTCTCCACCGTTACAACCTATCACCTCTTATCTTTTCTGCATTAGTTTTGATGTTCAACTTCAATGGGCATATTATCAGTCATTTTTCTATCGGACATGTCACATGGTGGAGTTATTTTCTATTTCCCTGGTTATTTATCATGATTATTCGTTTATTGGAAGATAATGATCACTCTTGGCGATGGGTAACCCTGACTTCTTTCCTGATTTTGTTTATTTTTTTGCAAGGTGGATATCATCATTATGTTTGGAGTTTGATGTTTTTGGGAATTTTAGCTTTAGTTGCCTGGAAACACAGCTGGATAATATTTAAAGTACTGATTTTTTCCAATTTATTTAGTATGATACGCTTACTGCCACCCGCACCATTAATTGAAAATTTAGAATCAGAATTTATAAGTGGTTATCCAAAATTGGAATATGTTTTTTCATCTATTTTGTTTATGCGCCAACCAGAAAATTCCCTTCCGTTCCTAAATTTTGGATCTAATCTTGGTTATTGGGAGTTTGATTTATTTATAGGAAGAGCTGGTGCCCTCATACTGGCTTTTGGATTCATTATTTGGTTAGTCAATCTCAAAAAGAATTCTTCGTTAATTTTCACATTGGTTCCGTTGTTAGTTTTATCTGTGTTGTCAATAGGAAATTTATACGAGCCATTTACCAATTTACCTATTCCTCTCATCGCAGGAGAACGAGTTGCCTCAAGATTTATCATCCTCCCCTTTGTTTTTGCTATGATTTTTTCTTTAACCGCTTTACAAAAATGGATAAACTCGTTAAATAAACCAATTATTGTTTATGTTATTACACTCACCTTAATCATTTATTTTGCTATTGAAATTTTTGTTAATACAATGTCTTGGAAAATAGAGAATGTATTTACTCACTTTCCTTATACACCTGTAGACAAATCAATAAAGGTTATTGCGAATCATTCAGATCCAACATATACCAATATGTTGATCCTTGGATTCATAATTACTATAGTTTCAATAACAGTATTATTACTGCTCTCAATTAAAGAAAAGTTATACGAAAAAAAAGACCTTATTGAAAACACAGTCTAGATTTTTTAGGATAATCCTTAATCGAGTAAGTTCTACCATGCGCTCTGATAAATAATTTGGAACATTTCAAGGAAACCATTTTGCATAAAAAACGCGTTCTCATCCTCTGTACTGGAAATTCAGCACGCTCCCAAATGGGGGAAGGATTGCTCAAACATCTGGCTGGTGATCGCTTTGAGGTCTTCAGTGCTGGAACACACCCATCAACCCTCAACCCCTACGCTGTGTTGGCAATGGCAGAAATTGGCATCGATATCCGTGAACAATATTCTAAAAGTCTAAACGAGTTTCTGCAAAAAGAATTTGATTATGTCATCACTGTCTGTGACCGCGCAGCGGAAACCTGCCCCCTCTTTCCCGGACCCGCCAAGCGTCTCCACTGGAGTTTTCCCGATCCAGCAGCTGAAGGGGGAAGTCATGAGGAAAAATTAGCTACCTTTATTCAAGTGAGAGATGCGATTGGGAAACAATTGAAGGATTGGTTGCAAGGCTTTGAGATTACAAATTCTGTCTCGTAAGCTAAAAGGAACTCAATTACCAAAAATCTATTAATGCCATTTAAATTTCCATCTGATGCTTAAATCTATAGCTATTTTCACAACCTGTTCTTTCAACAGATTAATTTGATTTTCTCTTTGTTGATGAAAATCTTATTGTTATCCTGTATAATTTTTGTGACGGTTTTAATATATCTTGTTATTCATAAAATTTTTATGCAAAAGAAAACATAGAAAAGCCATTCTTAACACTGTAACCAAAATACAAATTGTTGACAAATAAGACACAATAACCCAAAGGACATGTCAATGTAATGGAATTACAATATGCAATCGCATTACTCGTAGCTGCAACCATTTCAGCCATTGTTGCCTGGTTCGCCTGGCAACGGCGCTCCGCCAATGGAAGTAAAGGGTTGTTAATCATTATGGCATCTGCATTGATCTGGTCATTGACTTATGCCTTCCGCTGGTTATCGAAGGATCCTGCTACTCAGCATTTTTGGTTAGATGCAACATATATTGGTGTTGTCATCGCTCCTGCAGCGTTCTTGTTCCTGGCTTTAGAATACACCAATCGAAAACACTTGCTCACACGCCGAAATCTGATAACTCTTGCAGTTGTTCCGGTTCTAACACTGCTCTTCATTTGGACTGACCCATACCACGGGTTGTTTTACAATGGCATGCGAAGCAACGAAGCGATCCTCAACGGCGGTATCTGGTTCTGGGTAAATGCAATTTACTCTTATTTATTGATTCTTATTGCCAGCATCATCCTCTTTGTGGCTGCGGTTAATTCAAAACATATTTACCGCCAACAAACTTTCATAATTTTAATTGGCATATTGTTACCAGCCTTAAGTAACCTGGTAAGCCTGATTGGCTTTAGTCCTTTTCCAGGTCTGGACCTGACCCCATTTGTTTTTACCCTCAGTGGGGTGTTTTTTATGATTGGTCTGTTTCGCTTTCATTTGCTGGAGATTGTACCAATCGCTCACAGTCAACTGGTGGAAAGCTTGCGAGACGGCGTGGTTGTATTGGATATCGAAAACCGAATCGTCGATATAAATCCAGCTGCCCAAAAAATATTAAATCTGTCTTCTGATGTAATAGGAGATTCTTTTCACCACATTTCTGCTGATTTTCATGAATTGTCCCAACTCAAAAGAGATGTTTCTATTGAAAAATTTGAGTTTCAAATGCTCTCAAATTCTCCCCGCGAGTTTGAAGTAAGTATTCTCCCTCTACAGGACCATCACGGAAAATCTACCGGCAAGCTGATTACCCTTCACGATATTTCCGAACACAAACGTGCCCAGGAACAAATCCGTCGCTCTGAGGAACAATATCGTCTTTTATTTGACAATGCTGTAGAATGTATTCTGGTTGTTCAGGACCGTAAAATCGTTTTTTGTAATCCAATTTCCAGCGAGCTCACTGGGTATCCCTTGAAAGAATTGATAAATGAACCATTTGTGAAATTAATTTATCCTGAGGATCTCCAAATTGTCCTCGATCATTACCGAAGAAGAGTGAAAGGAGATGATGTAAAAGATCGTTACCAATTTCGGTTAGTTAGAAAAGATCTTTCATACCGGTGGATTGAGACTAATGGGATCCGTATTGAGTGGAATGGGGAAATAGCGACGTTACATTTCTTGATGGACATCACCGATCGAAAACAAGCTGAAGTTGCGCTTGAATTCCGAAGTACCCACGATGTGTTGACCGGGCTTTACAACCGTCAATACTTTGAAAGTGAAATTGAGCGGTTACAAAAAAGCCGCAGGTTTCCCGTCAGCATTCTGGTAATGGATATGAACGGACTCAAAGAAATCAATGATTCTTTAGGTCATGCCGCGGGGGATGAACAATTACAAAAAGCGGCTTTGGTAATTCGCAAAGCGTTTCGGCCAGACGACGTTGTTGCTCGAATTGGTGGTGATGAATTTGTTGTTTTACTACCAGAATCCGATGCAGAAGCAGCACAAAAAGCAGTTGAACGCGTAGAAAAAGTGCTAAAAGAACACAACCAATTAACAAATGATGTAAACCCGGTAAGTTTTGCCATCGGATATGCTACAACAGAATCAAGCACAAATTTGCGTGAAGTATTTCGGATAGCAGACCGACAAATGTATCTGGACAAAGAAACTTATTATTCAAATAATGAATAACTTTGTGCTTTAAAAAATTTTTTGGATAAATCAGGAAATAATTATTCGTAACTGGCTTGGATCATCGACAGATTGCAGGTTTATTGTCTGGAATGTGTTATTATATTCACCTAAAAACGATTTGAACTATCAAGGATTAAAGTATGCAATCTTCTCGTTTAGCGAATATAATCGTCTCTGTCGTTGCCATTGTTCTCCTGACTTTTCTTGTAATGCTGTTCATCAACCAGAATCAAGCAGAGTACCTTCCTGAAGATCAACCAAATAACATTGTCAACAACTATATATTAAGCCTTGTTAAGAGTGATTATAAAAAGGCCTATTCCTACCTCGCCGATGTTCCCAACAAACCGGGATTTACCAAATTCCAAAACGATATTTCTCAATCAAAAAATCTAATAAACAATGCAAATGTCACCATTGGTGAAGTTATTCAGGAAGGACAAACAGCCACGGTGCAGCTCAATATTCGTCAAAATTATGAACGGAACTTATTAACAGACCCTGACCTTTATAATGAATTTGCCCAATTATTGTTGGAAAATGGTAACTGGAAAATTACCAGTATGCCTGAACCCTTTTGGTCAGAAGAGTGGAATAAGGATTAAAAAAATAAAGTTTTAAGATAAGTGAGCACTACTAAGGAGCTTACTATGAAAAATGATCGTTTTTTAAATGGATTAATCGCCGGTATTGGGGTATTGATCTTAGTCGCATTGGTGTTATTCTTTGTGCGTCAACAGCAGGCTGAATATCGGCCCGGGAATGAACCTAATGACGTTACGCACAACTACATTTTAGGCATCATGAGTCGTGATTATGAAAAAGCTTATGATTATTTGGCTGATGGAAGCCAAAAACCAAGCTTATCACAATTTCAACAGGAATTGTCTCGTCAGGCGAATGAAATTAATCGTGCCAATGTAACCATTGGCGAAGTTTTTGTGGATGGACAAAACGCAAGTGTTCAATTGAATATTCGTCAAACCTACGAGCGACCATTGTTTACCAATCCTTCGCGTTATTCGGAGTTTGCTCAACTAAAATTAGAAAACGGTGAATGGAAGTTGATCAGCATGCCTTACCCTTTATGGTCGTGGAATTGGTATTTCGAAGATGAAAAACCAATTCGTTAAAAAAGGAGAGCTTGCATGAAAACCATTCGCAGGTTTTATTTTTACCTGATCACTCTGATCAGTATGCAGGTTGTTATTTGGGCGGTCGTTAATTTACTGAGGACAATATTTGACAGCGGGGTTGTATCGTCTGTTGTGGATTGGCTAGCAGGGGGCATTGCCTTTGTCCTGGTCGGTGTGCCAATTTTTTGGTTACATTGGACAACAGTGCAACGTGATGCACAAAAAGATGGTGAAGAGGGTACCAGTCAACTTCGGGCACTATTTTTATATGCCACTCCCCTCGCTACTGGCATCCCTATCACGTATGCCATTCTTGCGATTCTCAATCGTCTATTATCCCAGGCATTGGGGTTATCTGTAACAGAGGCAATGTTAGGCGGTGGACAAACACACATTGATAACCTGATTGCCATTGTCGCAAATCTGGTTATCCTGGTTTATTTTTGGCGTGTACTGCAAAAGGATTGGCGAACTACCACTTCCCGGGAACATCTCACGGATACCAGACGTTTATATCGCCATATTTGGATGATCTATGGGCTGGGCTTGATTGTTATCGGCGCACAACAAATTTTTCGCTTCATATTCTTTACACCACAGGAATTTGGTAATTTTTCTGTGTCCTGGTTGGCAACTGGACTAACACTGCTGCTGGTTGGGCTACCCATCTGGCTTCGCTTTTGGAAAATCATTCAAAATTCACTCACAGATGATCACGAGAAGAAATCTACATTACGTCTGGTCGTTCTTTATGCGCTCACTTTCCTGGGTATTGGTTTTTCACTAACAGCAATTGGCATTTTGCTTGCTGATGGTTTCCGTTGGATATTTCAGGTTGATAATTGGACAGTCCGATCATTCATCGATCAACAAGCTGTACCGCTATCCCTCTTACTAACGATGGGCTTTGTTTGGTTGTATTTTCGACGCGAATTACAACATGCAATTGCAGAAAATGGAGACGAGCTTCGTCAAGCCTCCTTACGACGCGTCTATAACAGCATACTCTCATTTGCAGGATTAGTTGTTAGCTTTATCGGTCTCTTATATCTGCTTGGGGCGATCGTTGAAACCCTCTTCAACCTATCACTCGGCAGCCAGGCAGCAATGCTCAGTGATGCTTTGGCATTGCTATTAATTGGACTACCTCTTTGGCTTTATTATTGGCTCATCATCCAACACGAAGTATTGCAAGATAATCAAATAGCAATTTCTGCCCGCAAATCAGTTATCCGTAGAGTCTACCTTTATCTGGCTTTATTTGCGACTGTGGTTGGTGGCATGATCAGCACTGGTTGGTGGATCTATGGTATTTTAGATGCGTTACTTGATCAAATCCCTGCCAACTTTTGGTTAAATTTCTTCCTGCAATTTCGAATCGCTGGACTTTTCGTTGTCTTCCTGATTTATCATTTACGTGTTCTGCGCACGGATGGAAAAGAAACTGATGACGCGCTGAAAAAAGAAGTTGCTTCATTCTCTGTTCTTATTCTCCAAAACGAGGAATCCAACCTTGGAAATGAAATCATCAAGGCTTTTCAGCAAGAATCCGCAAATGTTTCCGTAACACTTGCCGATCTGGATCAATTTTCGGTGGACAAACCTGATTTATTGGTAATCCCAGCTAATCTGACAGCAAATCCTCCTCCCCCTTTACAAGAATATCTCAATGATTATTCAGGTAAAGTACTGGTGCTACCGGAAAGAAGAGAAAACTGGTACTGGCTGAACACCCTGCAACCTGCACAAAATAAGCTTGTTCGGGATGCTGTGAAAGCCATTGAACAGTTTTCAGAGAACCAAACCCCACCAACTGCATCCACCAGTCCTTGGTTGGTAGTTGTTTACATTCTCGCTGGGTTATTTACCCTCGAAGTGATTTTTATTCTGTTGGCTGCGTTAGTCAATATTTTCTCAATATAAAACTCAATAAAAAATAAACACCCCGCAAGGCGCTGGTTCCCGCAGGGTGTTTTCCAATTTGTTATGTTAATTAATTGTTGATGACTGGCATATAGATGATTGTCGGAGTCCCCTGATCGTACCAAACCGTGTATTTGACGTCATTACCTGCCAAACCTGGCACAATCGGTGTGATTTTCAGATAATAGGTATCATTACCTTCAGCATCAAAAGTCACCACTTGTGATTGACCAAAGATGGTAGCCGGGTAGCTTTTTACCAGCGTAGAAGTATTGTTTTTGTAGACCTCCACATTCATACTGGCACCACCACCCTTTGAACTGACAAACACCATATAAGGTTTTCCAGCTTCAAGTGACCCCAATTTTACCCAATCGACATCACCGGTCGCACAGAAATTATGTTCCTGGTAAGTTTTGATACCAATTATCTTGGCAGATGCCAGATCATTATTGGCTTCATTCCCGTCAAGAGAACAGGTACTGATTAGGATGGCTGATTTTGTTCCATCCGTGTAAGGTTCCACATATCCTGTGTAGGCAACTGCTCTCACGCGGAACTCATAACTCTTTCCCATCTCTCCAATGAAATCATAATAGGTCTTATTACCTGGAATTCTGGTTTGCAGATCCTGCCAATCACCACCATTTACCTTGTATTGCAAGTCAAAGTAATCGACAGCGTTTGGCGCACTGGTCGTCCACTTAATCGGAACGTAAGTTGTCGAACGAGGCGAGGTAATTGGAGACAAAGTAGTCACTGGTACCGTATCATCAAAACCTTTTACAATTACCAAAGCACCACTCTGATTTCCTGAAATATCGAATGCCTGGGCATACAGTAAGCCATTGATTACATTTGAGTACTTTGTTGGATCAAAATTAGCAGACCAGCCATCACTTCCATTGGTGTCCGAGCCTAACAACACCCAAGCGCTAGTAGCCAGGTTTGCACCACGCCAGTAAAAATCGACACGAGCAACATTGTTTTGGTTATCAGTAGCGTCTACTTTTAGTTTGAAAGCGACAGAAGGAATTTTATCCGCTGCAGGTGATGTAAAATTGACTTGCGGCGGTGTGTAATCACCAGAGCGCAACAAACGTAATGTGTAATGATAGTTGTCACCACCTGCTCGTGGATAATCCCAGGCCTTCACCAAAATGTAATAGTCGCCGGTATATGGCAAAGTGTATGTGATGTAAGAATCGCGTTCAATTGTATATACCTCATCATCATTTTCTGCCAACATGTTGCCTTTATAGTCAAAGAGTAGCAAATATGGATCCAACTCTGAGCCAAAATCCATCGCGTCAATATCCAGCTCCACATCTTCGCCAGCAAACCCACTAAAGCGATAATAATCCAGGTCGCCCCTGGGACAAATTTTGGAGAAGGTTTCACCATTGGCTGGTAAACTCATTGCCTGAGCAAAAGTATTGTTCGGCTCAGCATTATTGACACAGGTAATAGGTGCGACTGTATTGATTTTTACATTGTCTATAAACCATCCAAAACCTTCATTGAAGAATGCATCTACAATATCCATATGGAAACGAATGCGAATAGTTTTCCCCGCATAAGCGGAGAGATTGAAAGCAGGACTGGTGAGTGCTGCTTGTTCAGCGTCAAGTGATAGTTGCCAAAGATTCTCAAATGGCCCACCATTCACTGAAATCTGTACCAAGCGTTGATCATAATACGAGAAGAAACTTTCAGTTTGATAATAGTAATCAAAGGATAGATAGTACGTTTTCCCATCCGCAGGGATGTTGATCGGTGGTGAAGTTAAATCTCCACCACCGATATTGGCATCACCTAAATTATTATTAATTGAAGTTGATCCTGGATAGCTATCATTAAATAACCAGACATAGGTTTGATTTAATCCAACGGTCGATTTGGTATGATGCCACATTGGTATTCCTGTCCAGTTTTGCCCTCCAGATTCAAAATCATAGGAAATCGGGGCTGTGACTGTGGCTACATCCGGTAAACTGCCAGAATTAACTTTAAAGGATCGGCTAGTCGAGCTTTCTCCGGCTGAATTGCGCCCCCAAACCGAAATCGTATAATCACCTGCAGGTAAAGAGCCAATTGACCAACCAACTTGCTTTGTCCAAGGCAGGCTCAAGTTCTTCGGTCCTTTTAATTCTGCCTTGAATTCTGTTGCCCCACGAGCTGAAAAATCAATCACATATGATTCACTGGAAACCAAACCTGTTGTATCAATGTGACGAGAGAAATCATTGAATATTGGTGATATTGTTGGTGCAAATGGTTTTACGGATCTTAATTGCACTTGCATTGAGGAGACCATATTCAAGTTAATGCGATTATCAAATAAATTTGGGTCATTGGTTTCAAAAGCCTCAGTACGAGATGGGTTAATGCTGGAGGCCCATCGATCTGAACCACGATCATAAAGCAAAGCACGTACATTGCTTCCAACAAGAATTGACTTTATGTTGTCACTCATCCCCGTTCCCAGGCTATCAGCTGTTCCATAATCACCTACATTGTAAACCTTACAAGTTCCCTGATAGTCCTTTCCGGTGAATAAAGCCACCTGAGTATCGGTTGGATTACAGGTAGGAGCAGGTAATTGCGCACAAGGTGCATTATTGACGATTGTTTTTGGGTTAGAAACAGTGGTTATTTGGTTTCCTTCCATGTCAATGATCTTAACCGCAAGATCTATCGGTCCATTGGGGAGACTGGCATCACATAAACTGATCTCAGTCATGAAAGTTGTTCCAGATAATGCTGGGCCTACATCCTTCCAATCACCACCTTTTGGTCTTGCCATAATCTGGACTTTGGAAATTCCCAAATCATCTTTTGCCCATCCCCCAACCAATAAAGTACTGTCATTAATCACACTACCATGCGCTGGCATAATAAGATCACCACTGGGTGGAAAAGCCCCATAGTTCCCGGATACATACTGGTTGACTTCACGTACACCAGTGATTGCTCGGTGGCATTGAGTGCCATAAGCAGGAAAGCGATCCACTTCATCGCAGGTGCGCGGTGTACCGTCATTTGTATCAACTTCATCAAAGCGAATATCAACTGAGGATCCCCAATAGGAGGCGGGGTTGGTATGTACATGGAAATGTAAATGATGTCCCGTGCTGGCACCGGTATCATCTGCATTACCGATAAATTGTCCTTGTAAAACAGGCGCACCTTTTTGTTTTAAAGCTGCGGGAATGGTACCTTGTGCCAAATGAAGATACAACTGGTACGTCACTGGATTCGTGGATTCATCCTTTAAAACAATATAATTTCCGGGGGATGCGGTATCGCCATTCGGTTGTGTATCTTTCCACATATATACCGTGCCACCTTTGGATGCCAATAACGGAAACATTGTCGCAGGTGTGGTAGCTGTTCTGCTCGAGAAGTCGTAGGCATACCGGCAGGAAGTTTCGCTACAGGAGTAGTAAATTAAGAAATGACCAATACTTCCGGTGATGCGATTTGCCACCCCACCAGCCCATGGTAATTTGTAACCACGATAGACAGTAGCGCCTTTTGCATCTGCAACAGATGGTTCTGCAAACCTTGACTTAAGATCATCTGTAAGCAGATCTGCTGGGAGTGAATTGAACTGTTCCTTCCAATCCATATCCGCTTGTAAAGTTAAATCCCAACTATCTGATCCAGCCAACGATTTTTGCAGGCTATCCACTCTGGCAATTGCTAAACCAGGTTCTGTCTCCACAACTTCTCCAGTATCCGGTTCACGTAAACCTAACCAAAGCAAAGCAGTTACACCATCTTCTGAGTAGATGACATTATCAATGAAAGGTTCATAAATTACAAAAGCCAACACCTCAGATTTGGACATCGCGATTTGTTGCAAGCGATCTTCCAACGCCTGAACCAGATTTGGGTCGAATACTTTTGGTTCTGGGGTGCTTTCATCGATTTGTTCCACCGGTGGTGGGGGTGGGGCAGCTATGGAAACATCCACAGGCTGAACACCAGCCAATAAACTCAGTATAAATAAAAATGTAAGTAACCAGCGCGTTTTTTGCATTTTTTCCATCCTTTTACTTCTCATGAAGGGATGTGTTTCCGAACAATCCACTTCAAAAACAAGGGTATTGATGGTCTTTTAGTTGCAAGAATAATGCCTACTTACACAACCGCCATTTCGCAAACGAACATTTCAATAGCGAGCTTGGGTTCCATTACACCGGTTTTCATGTTTTCATCGGTAAGTAATAATCGATGGTAAATATCTTTAAGTTGTTGCATGGTAAATAAAACTGTCTGTTTTTCTACTTTTTCGGCAACAAATGGATGTAGCTTCAAAGATTTCTCTATTTGCATTTTATTGCCACCGTTATCTAATATTTCACGTGCCTGAATAATCAATCTGAACTGACGTATGATCATCCCAAACAAAGGAATCGCCAATTCCGTTTCCAATAGACGATGCAATAATTGCGCCGCTCTTGGAATGTTGCGTTCGCCGATAGCATCCACCATATCAAACACACTGATTGGTGCAATATTCGGCGAAAGCAAACGCACGTCCTCGGCCGTTACAGGTCTCTCAAAATTCACATAGGTTAATAATTTTTCAATTTCAAGGCTGATTACCATCATATCATTGCCAATAGCTCGCACCAATTCCTGTGCTGCTTCCAAGGTAAATTCACCTTTTTTCTCAGCTGCTTCTCTCATAATCAAGTGTGGAATCTGTCCAATTGTTGGAATCACACATTCTTTTTGGAAGACATAATGAGCTGGCTGCTCCTGAATCCACTTTCTAAGCCAATGCGTGGCTGAGAAATCCTTCCAACCTCCACGTTCCACTTCAAGATTGAGCTGGATAACAAGAGCGGTACTGATTGGCAACCCCGATAGTATTTTAACGATCGCCTCTTTATTGCGGTTACCTTTGATCCATTCAAGAGCATTCGCTACCACTACCAATCGGCGATCGCTAAACAGCGGCATCACATAAGCCGCCTCACGCACCTCTTCCACCCTTGGGTTTTCCTGAAAGCGGGTAATGTTCATATCCCCCATGGTACTTTCCATTACCTTCTCTACCAACCCCTGCACCAATTTGAGCATGGCTAATTCATCATTGCCGAAAAACAAATAGATGCGTGGTTTTTTTTCTGTTGAAGAAGGGTTTCCAAACATTACTAGATCTTATCCTGTTGTTAGCACTCGTAGAGTAGGCATGCCCTGGTCATTCATGCGTTTAACTTCTACGACCTTTAACTCACCCAGGTTGGGTTCTGTCGTAACTGCTTTCTGTAATTTTGGTCCTAAAGGCTGGGCAACGATCATTCCCAATGTCACCAACGTAATTACGGTTGCCAATCGATCGAGACGATCACCCCAATTTTTTTTGACACCTAACATTGCCAACCAGGCAAAAAATCCACCAACAACACCAGCCGCCGCAAAATTCGTACCACAATGTGGGTGAATTGCCAGATGATGGTCACCTTTGTTCAGCCTTTTACGGGCTTCTTCCGTTGCATTAAACAAGGTTTCCGGGTCAATTTCACCAAACACCCAAAAACCACGTGTGTCAGAGAGCCCTCCCAAACGGTGTGGGTGATGTTTTTCAGCCAGAATTTGTAAGGTTGCGTGTTCAAGCGCATGGTTCCGTCGCACGCGTAAGGCAGGATTCCAAAATTTAATTTTTTCAATCATTTGCATAAGTCTTCCTTTAATAATATGTATTCCTTTTATACCATAGTTGTGACTTTCTGAAATTAAAAACAAGTTTTTCAGGCGATTTTCCATTTTTTCAATTGACACCGGGATAAAATCCATATAAACTTCATTTACTAAAATTTTTTTCGATTTATCGAGTTTTTTTAATGGCACCTTTAGGGTCTAGCTGGTTGAAAAACTGACTGACTACGGGGTGTTATTTTATTCAAAGGAGTAACGATGAGCATTATTGAGGTTTCCCATCTGACCAAGTTCTACGGCAAGTCGCGTGGAATCGTGGATGTATCTTTCAATGTAGAGGAAGGTGAAATTTTTGGATTCATTGGCCCTAATGGGGCTGGAAAATCCACCACTATTCGCCTTTTGTTGTCACTAATCCACCCCACAAAAGGTGAAGGCAAGGTGTTTGGGCTGGATGTCACCAAACACGGTCCTGAAATCCGGCGCAGCATCGGTTACTTACCATCCGAGGTTTTCTACTATGAAGGCATGAAAGTCATCGACTTACTAAAATACTCGGCCAGTTTTTACGATGGGGACTTCAGCGAACGCATGAAGTATTTATCTGATCTAATGGAATTGGAGATGAATCGGCGCATCAGTGATCTATCTTTTGGCAATAAGAAGAAGGTCGGCATCGTACAGGGTCTGCTCCATAATCCAAAACTTCTACTCCTTGATGAACCTACTAGTGGCCTTGACCCCTTGATGCAGCGTAAATTCTTTGATTTGATCCGTGAAGAAAACAAACGTGGTGTCACAGTTTTCTTTTCATCGCACATTCTTGGTGAGGTGCAACGCCTGTGTAATCGGGTGGGGATCATCCGCGAAGGCAGCATGGTCGAGATTTCTGATATCCGCACCTTACAACAGAATAATTACAAGAAAATAAGCGTCACAGCCGATGACCTTACCCCTGAATTCTTCGATATCGCTGGCGTAACAAATATAAAAATGGAAAACGGATCAGTCAATTTCTTTTTCAAGGGCGATATCAATTCGATGGTGGAGAAAGTTAGCAGTCTCGAACTGAAAGATGTCATCATTGAAGAGCCCACGCTGGAAGAAATTTTCATGCACTACTACGAATAGGCAGTCATCATGAATAAAATGATTTTCAAACACGAATTTCTCATTCGGATCAAATCAGTGATCACGTGGTCACTGTCAGTATCAGCACTCCTGTTTGTCTTCTTCTCCTTTTTCTCTGTTTTTGCAGATCAAGCTGAGATGATGAACCAGGTCTTAGAAAAGTTTCCGGAAGAATTACTGATCGCCTTTGGTATGAATAATATGAATTACCATACGGTGCTGGGATATATCAGTTTCTATTTTTTGTTCATACAACTCCTGCTGGCAATTCAGGCAGGTAATTATGGTTTTGGCTTGGTATCCATTGAAGAAACCGAGATGACAGCTGATTTCTTGTTAACAAGACCTGTCAGCCGATCTAAAATTCTTACCAGTAAATTGCTAGCCGCCTTTGCCAGTATGTTGCTTACAGATGTGGTGATGTGGGTCAGTATGTTCACGGCCATATCCATTTTTTCTAATGGAAAAGAATACGATCTTTCCACGCTTCTGTTGCTTCTATTCAGTGTAATCATCTTTCAACTCTTCTTCTTCAGTGTTGGTCTGATGGTCTCTTTGCTGGTCAAACGCGTTCGCAGTGTAACGCCCTATTCCCTCGGTCTGGCATTCGGTTCTTACGTATTGAGTGCTTTCAGCGGTGTTTTCGGAGATATCAAACTGGAATACATCACACCTTTCAAGCATTTCGAACCGGCTTACATTGTCAATAATGGATCTTTTAATACGCCATTAGTCTTAATCAATATTGCTATCACAGTCATTGCGTTGGTTACAGGATACTGGTTATACCTCCATCGCGATATTCATGCAGTGTCTTAAAGGAGGGATTTCATGAACATCTTTCTACGTGAATTAAAAGCTAATCTAAAATCCCTGCTCACCTGGAGCTTCATCATCGTCCTGCTCATTCTGATTGCTGTTTCCAAATTTTCTGCCTTTGCCGGTGATCCGGAAATGCTTAAAATTCTGGACACTATGCCTCCTGCAGTGATGGATGCCATGAACATGAATGCCTTTAACCTAACCACCTTAATTGGGTTCTATGGCATCATGTTTCTCTATTTTGGTCTGATGGGTGCTTTTGCTGCTGCCATGTGGGGCAGTGATATCATCTCCAAGGAAGAACGCGATAAGACGGTGGAATTTTCCCTGGTGTTGCCAGTTTCTCGAACACGGGTTGTGACCGCTAAAGCATTAGCAGCCCTGGTCAACTGTATTTTGTTTGTGTTGATAACGTGGGGATTCTCTATCGTAGCTGTGCAAACCTACAATCCTGACCAGGCATTCTATGATTTTCTGGCACTTGAAATGCAGGCTATGTTTATGATGGAATTGATCTTTCTTGCAATCGGATTGATGTTGGGATGTGTTTTGAAGCGTTACAAAAGTTCCAGCTCAACAGCAACAGCAATTATTCTGGCGACCTATTTCATGTCAGTGATTGCCGGCATGAGTGATAAGTTCGAATTCCTCAAACATTTTACCCCCTTCTATTATTATGATGCTGGTGAAATTTTCCGATCCGGACAGCTGAACACTACTTATCTGGGTATATCAGCAGCTATCATCGTGGTCGCCCTCATCGCCGCCTATTGGGTCTACAACAAACGCGATTTGTATATATAGGTGTAAAGGTGGATTTGCCCTCGTTAAAGCAGGTTTTGCACAAATAGTATCCGTACGGGCGGGTTTTTTACTCACAAGTTCTGTAAGGATGGTTTTGTACGGGCGGGTTTGGAACCCGCCCGTACAAAAACCAGTACAACTACTCCTTCAACATCCGTTGGCATCACCAATTCAGAAGAATTTTCAATGGATCTCAATGATTACGGGGAAATAGTCCATCTTACATGGAATAATCTGATAATTCACAATTCTTGTATCAGATTAGGAGAATTTGTCATCATGCCTAATCATATTCATACAATAATCCACATATTAGACCCGGAAAATGACTGGGATGATTTTATCCCATCAAATTTCATTTTCACTGACGATGAACCTAAAGCTCTACCGATAAATTCTGAAAGAGCTGGTTCCGTACGGGCGGGTTTGGAACCCGCCCCCAACCACCATCAAGAGCAAACCCCTTTATCAGAAATAATCCGCCAATTTAAAACCTTTTCTGCAAGGAAAATAAATCGCGAACGAAAATCACCTGGGTTTCCTGTTTGGAAACGAGATTACTACGAGCATATTATCCGGGATCAAGAATCATATGATCGTATTGTCGAATACATTCAAAACAACCCCATGATGTGGAATTTGGATAAATTCTACAAAGAATAGGGTGGTTTTGGAACCCACCCGTACATTAATAAATTATTTCTCACAAAATACATGTTCCTCTACACCCCATACGCTTTCAAAATACGTTCGATCTCAGCGTGATCTGTTTGGTCAACTTTGCATCTCTCAGGATCAGCTTCAAACTGTGCAATTGTGCGTTTGATTCCCTGGTGAAATGGAATCACCGCCTGATACTCAGGTACATAACTCTTGATCTTGCTGTTATCAAAAATTACACTCCAGCTCTTATCGCCAATCAATGTCCCCAGATAATCCGGCGCAACCTTGACAATGAAATCCGATGCAATGTGGACAATGTTCGGCTGAACTCCCACTGCTGCCCCTATCGCACGATAAATATCATTCCAGGTCAGTCGCTCATCCGAGGTGATGTGAAAAGCCTGCCCCAGTGCAGCTGGATTCCCAAGCAACCCCAGAAACCCAATCGAGAAATCTTCAGCATGGGTGAGTGCCCAAAGCGAGCTGCCATCACCATGGACAATGATCGGCAAACCTTTACGGATTCGATCTACGATGGTGAATTTATCCCACTCCCCGACCGCAATCGGGATGAATTTGTCATAGGTATGTGAAGGCCGCACAATTGTGATAGGAAAGCCTTGTTCTCGGTATGCCTGCATGAGAAGCTCTTCACAGGCAATCTTATTGCGGGAGTATTGCCAGAACGGATTGTGTAGCGGGGTTGATTCGCGAATAATCACACTGCTGGGTGGTTTCTGGTAAGCAGAAGCCGAGCTAATGAAGACAAATTGCCCGGTTCTGCCTGTGAAGAGCGCTAAATCACGTTCGATATCCTCCCGGGTAAAGGCAATCCAATCCACCACCACATCAAAACTCTCATTCGCCAGCACATTCTGAGTTTGAGCAAGATCATGAAAATCTGCTGAAAGCCAACGTGCACCTGGGATATTTGCTTTGGTCTTACCACGGTTGAGCAAAGTTAACTCAATTCCGCGTTCAATCGCCATGCGTGAAACAGAGGTGCTGATATTGCCACTACCGCCAATAAATAGAACTTTCATTTTACACTTCACTTTCCTCAGGGAAATCCTGAATATTCAATTTTCAATTCCTCCAAAAAAGAACAGACAATCAAACAATCTTCTTTATAAATTCTATCCAAATCAGCTTAGAAGCAAAAATCTTATTGGTGTTGGATCTTTAAAATAGAGAACAAATCTGACAACTCACGAATTTCATAAGTGATTGGTAACCCTGTGTTATCCTCAGCCCCATTCGGGTTGTACCAGCAGGTATCCAGACCATAGCCTACCCCACCGGCGATATCAGAGCTGAGACTATCCCCAATCACCAATGCGCTTTCTTTGGGTGGATTACCAATCCCTTCAAATACCGCATCAAAGAAACCGTTGGCTGGTTTGAAAACTCCAATCTCTTCAGAAGTAAAAATATATGGAAAATATCGATCCAGTCCTGCGATCTTGATCCGTGATAACTGTACATCCGTTATGCCGTTGGTGATGATCGCCATCTTGTATTTCCCATGCAACTGTTCGAGGAACTCCAGCGTGCCTGGAATCAGCTCCGCCGCCTGCCCTAAATAATGCAAATAGGTTTCGCTAAATTCTTTTGGATCCAAAGAGACACCCAGTTCACCAAACAAGTCGGCGAAACGTTGCCAGCGTAATTGCAGCAATGTAATTGTTTGCTGTTCCAATCGATCCCACATATCATGGTTGATTTGTTTATACAATGCGGCGATTTCCTCATTAAATGGCAAATGATAATGTGCAAACACATTCTTTAGTGCCTCTTCTTCCGCGCCTTCATAAGCAAATAATGTTCCATCAGCATCAAACAATAACCAGGTGTAGGACATAAACATCTCCAGGAAATTTGGGGTAGGTTAATTTTACCGGAAATTTGGGTGGGGAGGTATGTTGAAAGGAACAAGACGGAGGAAGACCTCTGACCCATCCCTAATGTTGACAGAAAACCTATGAACAACTTATTTTGGAAATCTCAGTTGATATTGAAAGTTGTAAATTCAAACCAGCGTTAAAAATGAAAAAAAGCTGGCTCCATCTACATCAAACCAGCTTTTTTGATCTAATTTTTGTTTATTCTTACGGATAGAAGATGTTTACATATTCAAATTCTGCGATGACGGGGGTCACATAGTAGGAGGAAACACCAATTCCTATGAGTCCTTCTTTAAGTTCATTGTTTCTTATAGAGGTAGTCTCGTAGCCGTTGATCCATAAGGTGAGGTTATTGCCCTGGCAGCGCATGGTATATTCGTTGTATTCCTTACCGGTTTTGATACGAGTAGACCCACCACTACCAATTTCTTTGTATTTTCCCGTATTCATATCGTATAAATATGCTGTGTATAACCCATCACTACCAATGTTAAATTCATACCAGCCACGGTTTTCATCATAGCGACAAATAAGACTTATATCATTGGTGTTGGCACCGCGATTTTCCACCAAAGCGCTTATTTCCACATCATCATAATAATATTCACCATAGGTCAGGTATACATAGGTGTCATCATCGTTGATTTCAAAAATCATTCGCTCGTAATCCTGATAAACATTGAAGTCAGCATAGTCTTCCCCAAAATAGAAATAAGTCCACCAGCTGGTATCGCCATCAAATTCTTCCACCCGGAAGGCTTCATTTTTGACGTATTCACCAGAATAGTCTTCGGTGTAGCCTTCGTCAACCCATTCTTCTGCTATGCCCGCCAAGCCTGCATAACCCCAGAACGCGATCCTCTCACCATTTAGCGAACCTTCTAGCAATTCATCAGTTTCCCAACGATAAACAAACACCTTCAACTCGTCGGACAGGTCGTGACTCTTGAGAATATCACAGTAGTCTTTCATGGTGCCATCCACTGCAACTAGAATATCTTCGACCTCATGAATGATATCACCGGGTTTAATGCCCGCTTTATCAGCAACACCACCAGTGGTAACCGAATTTACCCAAATGCCGGGGTATTCGCTATTGGGTCCAAAGACAATGGCATACCCATCTAATCCTAATGAGGCGACATTTTGGCGTTCTCGCAACTGGTTGACAATTGGGATCGCCTGACTGGCGGGAATGGCAAATTGCTGATCATAGGACGACCGGGTCATGTAGTTGATGCCAACCACTCTGCCATCAGTGGTTACCAGTGGTCCGCCAGAATTACCAGGGTTGATTTTCGCATCATGTCCCAAAATAAAGTTCATGGAAGACCAGGAGGTTTGACCATCAGCGTTTGTCTTAGAAATAATGCCTTTAGTGAGATTATATTCAGGTTCTAAGAGGGGAAACCCTGCAGCATAAACATCAAGACCTGTTTTTACTTCATCTTCATACCAATTCAGGTAGGCAAAATCACTGCCTTCCACTTGCACCATTGCCAGATCAGCACATTCAGAAGTTCCAAGAATTCTGACATTGCGGGGTTCAGTTTCGCCGTTTACATACGCTTTTAAGATGGCCGCTCCAGCAACAACATGGTTATTGGTGACACCAATTCCGGATGGATGGATGAAAAATCCAGTTCCACCCCATTCAGAGTTCAACATTAAACCTTGTTCAATATCGTTATAGGTACCGGTGGCGACCAGCTGAAACACAGCTGGTTGTACTTCATCAATGGTGGTAGCTGCTGATCCTTCGCTGACAGGAGCAGCGGGTTCTACAGGTTCAGCCGGTTCAGGTTGATCAACTGGTTCTTGCACAACTGTTTCACGAGTTGGTTCTGTTGGTTCTTCGGTTGAAAGTTTCTCCTTAGAGAGATTGCAAGAAATAGATACTAACATTAATACTAGAATTGGGATTAATAACTTGCGCTTCATCGAGCCTCCAAAATATAAAATGAAAACAATGGATAAGATTGAGGTTTAGAAAATTATAAACCTATACTCAATTTTAGAATGGAAAATAATTATGTCAACCTACAAATAAGTAAGGAAATAATTAGAAAACGATAAAAATGTTTCCCAATTTCAACCTAAACAGTGCTTGAACAAAAAGCAGGTTGCCTGCGTTTTTTCAAGTAAAATAAAGGATATGAATCAGACCAACTCAGACGAAGATCAGATCATTCTTGGTGATTGCATAGAAGTCATGAATCAAATGGAGCCCGACTCCGTGGATATGATCTTCGCTGATCCTCCCTATAATTTACAATTAAGGCAAGCGTTATGGCGTCCCAACCTGACTCAGGTGGAGGCTGTTGATGATGAGTGGGATAAATTTGACGATTTTGCCACTTACGATCAATTTTCCAGGGATTGGCTCTCTGCTTGTAAACGTATCCTGAAGCCAAATGGCACCTTATGGGTCATTGGCAGTTATCACAATATATACCGGGTTGGCTCCGTCCTGCAGGATCTGGGTTACTGGATTCTAAATGATGTGGTGTGGGTCAAGTCGAACCCCATGCCCAATTTCCGTGGAGTACGCCTGACCAACGCACACGAAACACTACTTTGGGCACAAAAACAGAAGGGTGCTTCCTATACTTTCAATCACCATAGCTTGAAAATGATGAACGATGATTTGCAAATGCGTAGCGATTGGTATTTTCCGCGTTGCTGTGGGAAAGAACGCCTGAAGGTAAACGGATCACGCGCGCACTCCACCCAAAAGCCGCTGGCACTTTTATACCGCGTGATGCAGGTCTGCACCAATAAAGGCGATCTGGTTCTCGATCCGTTCTTTGGCAGCGGGACAACCGGAGCAGCTGCGCGTTTGTTGCGCCGGCGGTTCATTGGCATTGAACGCGAGGAAGCATATGTGAAGGTCGCGACCGAGCGGATTGCTGGGGTGACACCGCTGGGCGAGGACTATTTGCTGGCGATGACCAACCCTCGCCGCGAACCCCGTGTTCCCTTTGGAGAATTGATAGAAAACAACTTTTTGCAACCCGGCACAAACCTCTATTTTGGTGAAAAAAGCGATGTCGTCGCCCAGGTGATGGCAGATGGATCACTGGTAATGAATGGAAACCGAGGGTCAATTCACCAATTAGGACGAAAAATAAAATCTGGCCCGGTTAATGGCTGGACAGCGTGGTATTACTTTGATGAAAGCAGGGGTAAACGCTATCCCATTGATCGGTTACGACAAAAGTTAAGAGAATATTTATCTCAAAAAGGAGATCTTGAATCATGACATATCAACAAACCCGTTGGAGTCTGGAAGATTTATTTCCCGGACCAAAATCGGCTGAATTGGAATCAGCTTTTGGAAAGCTGGAAGAATTAGTTGAAGCCCTTGAAAAAAGACGACCCGAATTGAGCGATGACATTGACCAGGCAACTTTCCTTTCGATCGTGAAAGAGATTGAGCAAATCACACTGCTGGGACAAAAGGTTTACACCTTCGCTGGGTTGTATTTCTCGGAAGACACCCAGAACCAGGTAGCTCAGAACCTGATGGCAAAGGTCGAGCAATCTACCGCTGAGTTAATGAACCGCATTTTGTTCTTCAATCTGTGGTGGAAAGCCTTACCAGAAGAAAAAGCCCAGGCTTTGATGGCTGAGAGTGGCGACTATACCTACTGGTTAGAAGCCATGCGTTTGTTCATCCCACACACCCTGGGAGAATCGGAAGAGAAGATTATCAACCTAAAGAATGTGACCGGGCAAAGTGCCTTGCAGATGGTCTATTCTGCTCTCACCAACCGCTACGTTTTTAAAGTGGAAGTGGATGGCGAGGTTAAGGAGCTGACGCGTGGCGAACTGATGATGCATGTGCGTACTGCTGATCCCGACTTGCGTGCTCGTGCTTATCAGGAACTTTACCGGGTATATGGTAAGGATAGCTCAATTTTGGGACAGATCTACCAGGCTTTGGTACGTGATTGGCGTAACGAACAAATTGGTCTGCGAAAGTACGAATCACCAATAGCAGCTCGCAACCTGGTAAATGACATCCCGGATGAGGTGGTGGACACCTTGCTGGATGTCTGCCAGAAGAATGTTGGTATATTCCAGCGTTTCTTCCAATTAAAAGCACGCCTGATTGGTGTCGATCGCTTGCGTCGTTACGACCTGTATGCACCGGTAGTGAAATCAGACAAAACCTATCCTTTCGAGACCGGAACTAAATTGGTGCTGGATGCCTACCAGGGATTTGATACGGAAGTTGCCACTTTAGCGGAACGTGTTTTTGCGGAGAATCATCTCGATAGTGAGGTGCGTAAAGGTAAACGTGGTGGGGCATTCTGTTGGGCATCTGGCCCGGATTTAACCCCCTGGGTGTGTCTCAATTACCAAGGTAGAGCGGATGATGTTTCAACCATGGCACATGAACTCGGCCACGCCGTGCACAGCATGCTGGCAGAAGAGCATAGTGTGCTGACCCATCATTCCAATTTACCACTGGCAGAAACTGCCTCAACCTTTGGCGAGATGGTGCTGGTGGATCATTTATTGGGCCTTGAAAAAGACGAGACGGTGCGCCGCGACATCCTCTTCAGCCAGATTGACGATGCCTATGCCACCATTATGCGTCAGGCATTCTTCGCGCTCTTCGAACGCCAGGCGCATGAGATGATCAAGAATGGTGCCTCGGTGGATGAATTGGCGGAAGCCTATTTGGAAAATTTGAAGTTGCAATTTGGGGATGCAATGGAAGTCAGTGATGAATTCAAGTGGGAATGGGTTTCCATCCCGCATATTTACGACGTGCCTTTCTATGTATACGCCTACACCTTCGGGCAGTTGTTGGTGCTCTCACTCTACCAACAGTTCAAGCAGGAAGGCGAAAGCTTCATCCCGCGCTACAAAAAGATTTTAGCGACCGGTGGCTCGAAAGCCCCGGTGAAAGTACTGCAAGAAGCTGGTATCAACATTTATGATGCAGCCTTCTGGCAAGGTGGCTTTGATGTGGTCAGCAAGCTGGTGGATGAGCTGGAAGCGCTTTAGGAGGTAAGGTTTAGTTTTTAGATTTTAGGTGGTAGGGGGGCAAATGGAAAAGGCAAAAGGAGCGTGGTCAGTGATCATGCTCCTTTTTTGGATGTGATTGTAAGGGGATGGAACTATGATTACGGGGAATTGACATCATGGACTATGATGTTTGAGAATGGAACTATGGTGGGGGGATGGTCATGATAGACGGTTAAATAGATTGAAACTTGGGAAAACCATGATTTTTAAATCATGTCAATCAAAAAATCACAAAAATCATAGTTCAGACATTCATGCTTCTTTGAATTGCCCATTCAATCATTTGTGGATCACGAGCCTGGGGGGTGCAGAGTCGTTTTGGATGGGGGCGGATGCCAGCACGCATCAGATCCAGCCGATCGGAGTCCCAGCAGGTGCTGACGGTGATATCCTCATGGCATTTCCCGTCGGTGTGACCAGTGGTCGCAATGCAGAGCAGATCAATTTCATGCGAGGTCAAATCGATCCGACCGATCAGATGTTCACGAATGAATTCACAGGCACGTGGACCATGATTGGGATCCCACCCATCCGAGCGACGCTGGATATCGTGCGTGAAGGCAAAGTACTCCACCACCTTCTGGTTAGCACCATTCAGGGAGGACAGGCGCAGCCCATTTTCCCGTACCCGTACCCAGTGCTGGAAACCGTGAAGTCCATTCCATTTGAGTTGGTAATGGGATTTGAGGAAATCGAGTAGTTCCTGGGTGATGAGTGGGCTAATGTTCATAGGTTTACTTGTAGTAAAGTCCCGCCACCTGCATATCTTTGTTGAAGCTGATGGTGTAGGTGAATGTTTTGGCTGCGTATTTGGCACGGGTGATGACGGTGGCAAACTCCTCACCGGTGGATTGATCGGTTGAACCGATTACGGTCATACTGTCGATTGCTTCAAACGCACCACCTTCACCAATCGCTGCGTAAATTTGGGTGAAGACTTCGTCGGTAATGGCAGTATTCATTTGCTCGGTGAAGATCGCTCGCAGACCCTCGGTATCTTGCGCATTCAGGAGGGAAACCACATCTTGCGCCACCAGTTTGACCTGTTCCTCGTCAAAGTCTGCGGATAAGGGAGGTGTGCTGCAGGCGGTGAGGAACAACGAACTAAGAACGGTTATCATTGTTAAAAAACTAATAATTTTCAATCTCGATTTATTCATTTTGTTTCCTTCAAGGAGAGTGATTACCCAAAGTCAGGTATTGTGAAAAACAATACCAAGAATATCAATCCATATTTACATTAATCTTAATCGTAAATTTAAATTTTATGTATGAAAAATATTTTTTAAATGACATAAAAAATATTCTCATTTCAATTTCAATCTCTTAAACAACACAATGGAACTACCAGTATGCCGTCCGCTCTCTTATAAGCGAATTCGGTTGCAGTAATTACACCAAGAAATGAGGGAGGGTTCATATGACTATCATCTATCTTGGATTTTAAAGCAAGCAAATTCTTGGCTGCTTCATCAATCCATTTTGCACCCAGTTTTACTTCAAACGCCCCCCATCTTCCATCATTCAAATGAATAATTGCATCTGCTTCCAGTCCGTCTTTGTCCTTGTAATGATAAACAGATCCACCCAGACATTGTGTATAGACTCGTAAATCTCGTATAACCATAGATTCAAATAAAAACCCAAAAGTTTCTGGATCATAAATCAGATCCTTGGATGTCGCTCCTAAATAATGAGCAGCAATCGCAGGGTCCACAAAATGCCTTGTATCGGAAGTTCGGATGGTTGTTTTTGATCTTAGTTTAGGACTCCAAGCTGATAAATCTTCAATTACATATAGTTTTTTCAAAGCAGAAATATAAGCATCTAGTGTGTTTTTATGAAGGGTTTCATTGTTTGATAATATATCTTTCAAAATTGTAGAATTAGGTGTCCTTGTTGATATATGACGAGAAAATGATCGAAGTATAGCTTTTGTTTTTTCTTCATCTCTTTGTACACCATCAACTGTTTTTATTTCAGATTTAGCAATGACATTACAATATCCAGCTATCTGTCTTCGGGTAATATCCTCTTTTTTGCCAATTGAATTTGGCCATCCTCCCCTAACTACTAATTTTGCAACATCAGTAACTGTTTTTGATGAAAGTCCATTTATATCGCCAGGATTATTGAATAATTCTTTCAAACTAATGGTTCCATTTGAATCTCCAGATTCAAATAGACTCATGGTTCTCATTATTAACCGTGATATTCTTCCAGCTCCAGAGTGCTCAATGCTCTCTTCATCCACGGTAGTGGAACCAGTTAGAATATAAAGACCTTCTTTTCCTTGTTTATCTACATCAAACCGTACAGCGTCCCATAATTGCGGCGCCATTTGCCATTCATCAATCAGCCTGGGTTTGTCTCCAATTAAGAGTGCGGAAGGTTGTAATTCAGCAGTTTTTAAATAGGCTTCTCTTTTATCTGGATCTTGCATATATAAAGCACTTTTGGCCAATTGCTTGGCAGTGGTTGTTTTTCCACACCATTTTGGACCAGTGATTAATACTGCTCCGAATGCTTCTAATTCCTGAGCAAGAGTTGAGTCAATAAGCCTTTCAATATATTTGGACATATTTATCACCGTTCAAATCATAATCTGTAAATACCTCAATGTCAATGTTAATTGTGGAAGTTGGCGTATTTTTGTTGTGGAAGTTGGCGTATTTTTATTATGGCAGTTGGCGTATTTTTATTATGGCAGTTGGCGAAATGTGAATATTAATTATTTAACCCTATGGGTTAATTCATCAATGTTGTTCTCCAAAGGTTTGATAATGACTTTTCTTTTTTGGCTCATAATCTGTCCGTACTATTCCCACTCAATCGTCGCGGGCGGTTTAGACGTGACGTCATACACAACCCGGTTCACCCCACTCACCTCATTCACAATCCTGTTAGCAACGCGTGCCAACAGGTCATAATCCAGGCGCGCCCAATCGGCGGTCATGAAGTCATCTGTGGCGACAGCACGCAAAGCGATGACTTCCTGGTAGGTGCGCGCATCCCCCATCACACCCACCGAGCGTACCGGCAGCAGCACAGCAAAAGCCTGAGCGATTCCGGGTTCATCGATACTCTTACGTTTGCCGAGTAAGCCCGCTTTGGTCAATTCTTCAGTAAAGATGGCATCCGCAGCGCGCAGGGTTGCCAGGCGTTCCATCGTAATCTCCCCCAGGCAACGCACCGCCAGGCCGGGACCCGGGAAGGGTTGCCGCCAGACCAGTTCCACCGGTAACCCCAAGGCCTCACCCACAGCACGTACCTCGTCTTTGAATAAATAACGCAGCGGTTCGACCAGTTCGAAGGAGAGATCCTCCGGTAGGCCCCCGACATTATGATGCGATTTGATTTTATGCCCTTTGTTGCGGTCTGGCGCGCTGGACTCGATCACATCCGGGTAAATTGTCCCCTGCACCAGAAAACGTGGTTTGCCAACGGTCAGGGCAGCCTGCTCGAAGACGCGGATAAAGGTACTGCCAATCGCACGCCGTTTGGCTTCGGGATCAGTGACTCCCGCCAGTTTATCCATGAAGTCCTCGATGGCGTCTACGGTGTGCATCTCGACCCCCAGATTGGCTTTGAAGGTGATCTCGACCTGTTGGCGTTCGTCCTGGCGCAAAAGTCCGTGATCCACAAACACCGCCACCAGCTGATCGCCAATAGCATGATGTACCAGGGCGGCTGCCACGCTCGAATCAACCCCGCCGCTGACACCAACCAGAACACGTTCCTTCCCCACCTGCGACCGGATGCGTTCCACACTCTGCTCGATGATCGACTCAGCCGTCCAGGTAGGTTGTGCCCCACAGATCTCGACCGCAAAACGCCGGATCATCTCTACCCCAACCGGAGTATGGCGCACTTCCGGGTGAAATTGCACGCCATAGTAATTGCGCCGCAGATCCCCCATGGCAGCATAAGGGCTGTTACGGCTGGTGGCCAGCCTTACAAAACCCTGCGGCAAAGCTTCCAACCGGTCGCCATGCGACATCCACACCGGATAATCACCCGCATCCATCAAAGGGTTAGGTTCGACCACCGAAATTTCCGCCATGCCGTACTCGCGCTCCTGTGAAGGAGCCACCTTGCCACCCAAGGCAACCGTGATGGCCTGCATCCCGTAGCAAATCCCCAGGATGGGCAAGCCAGACGCCAGAACGTAGTCCGGCACAAAAGGCGCACCTACGTCATAGGCAGAGTTAGGTCCGCCGGAAAGGATAAAGCCTTTCGGTCGCAAAGCCAGCACCTGCTCTGCGGGGGCATCCCAGGGGAACATCTCGGCATAGACCTGCACCTCGCGTACCCGCCGGGTGATCAGCTGGCTATATTGTGAGCCAAAATCGAGGATGACGATGGTATCGCTCATCGCTGGTTAATCCGCAAATATAATTTTGCCGTCATCCATGCTGGAAATAATCGCCAACGATTCGATTGGAATTTTTAGAACCGAGAGCTTCTGACGACCACCCTCGAAAATTTTCTCCACCAGCGTGCCGATCCCCACCAATTTGGCACCGGCTGCCAGGGTCAGGCGTACCAGTCCCTGAATGGTGTTACCGGAAGCCAGGAAGTCATCAATAATCAGCACTTTTTCGCCACGTGCAATGTATTCGGGTGAAACGATCAACTCCACCAGGCGACCCTTGGTGTGGGAAGGCGCAGTCGTAAGGTAGACCGTGTCAGGCATGGTGATCGGTTTTGTCTTGCGCGCATACACCACCGGAATACCGAGGTATTTGGCAGCCATCACGGCTGGCGCAATCCCGGAGATTTCTGCGGTCAGCACCTTGGTGGCACCGACCTTGGCAAAACGCTTTGCCAGTTCCTGCCCACAGGCGTCCATTAAGATTGGGTCAACTTGATGGTTGATAAAACCATCCACTTTCAAAATACCGCCCCCCAGGTTCGCCCCTTTTTCAATGATCATATCTTTCAATAACTGCATGAGAACTCCTTACTTAAAAAAGAAAAACTTAGCGATGCGCCAGTTCACTTAATTGTACATGCGAACGGGAAGGAAAATAGCCAAATCTGGCTACCAAAATTTTACCAGTTATTTATTGGTGTGAACGGTTTGCTTTCGTAAAGAATTCAGCCAGCGGTCGGCTTGTTTGGGATGGGAGAAGCGTAGCACTGGCAGGTCAAGAGCGTCACCCAATTGCTGTGCCAGGGTGGTTTTTCCGCTCCCGGTAGCCCCAATGATGGCAATACGCTTGCCAGAGGGTGGAAAAACAGGTTTTTCTTTAGTTGGGTTATGTTTGGGCATTCCAAAATTCTCCAGGTTGATTTTACCTGGAGAAGATTGAGCGGGATATGTCTTTAAGACCAGCTTTACATCGTTCGATTGGTCGGATTATCGTTTCTCCTCGAATTCAACCTCGTCGTATTCCTCTACTGCAGCGTCCAGTAGGGTGGAATCCGGGTTCACCAGGTGCTGATCAAAGAACCCGATCAGAAAATCGTTGAACAGGCTGATCTCACGTTCGGCATTTATAGGCCCTTTTAATCCCAGTGTAGCTCCCAGCGGAGAATAGAGCGAGATATCCGAAAAGTCATAATGTTGGGTACCTAGAATGGTCATACGCTGTGCGCCGGACGGTTGGTTGTCCCACAGCTGGTTGTTCAATGTGAGGTTGCGTTCTTTTAACCAGTTCTCGGAGAACATAGATATCGTTGGTTGGCGTAGTCCGCTTGCTGGCATAGCTCGGTCATAGGGCACCAACCAGGGGTCTTCCCCCACCACTGCTTTGCAACGTTCATCCTGCCAACAGGTCTGCAACACCGCTCCTCCTCCGGTGGAATGCCCCAACATCCCGACGCGTGAGGTGTCTAGATAGCCCTGAAAAAGGGAGATGATCTCGCCGGATTGCAGGCTTTCGATCTGATCGAGCGTGAAGACCAGATCCCCGACCCAACTCTGCCCGAGGATGTATGCCGCAATGTCGTATTCCTCGTCCGAAACTCCAGAAGGCAGGGCACCATCCTTGTTATAAATGCGAGTACCATCCGGGTAGACCGTCACCACTGCACCGTACGAGTGCTCAGGAGCGAAAATGACAAAACCATGCGAAGCGAGCGCCTCCATCTGGGCGGTGTTCTGGTAGCGCATACCGTTCCAACCATGCGAGAAAACCAGCACCGGCCACTGGTCAAAGCAGGTCGCGATAGGCGCGTTCAGCAGGCTGTTGGTGGTGGCATGCTGGAAATGATTAAGGAAGAAACCCGGAAAACCGAAACTGGTAGCCAGCGCCTGGGCATTAATCACACCATCCGGCAGGTAGGGAGCCGGCTCGCCTTCTTGCTCGGCGGTGGCTGGGTACCAGACCTGCACCATCACCCCCCGTGGCTGGCTGGGTGGATCTGCATACACCAGATCGAGATCCGGGCTGTAAGCTTCCAGGCGATCTTCATCCACCCAGTAGAAAGAGGTGGTACCGACCGCATAAGGACCCTGCGTGGCAGGGAAGACCGGCACGGGCAAAGCGATTGGCAGGGCTGCACCTATGATCAGAACAATTACACTGATAACCGTAATAAATTTTGGAATGCGATATTCCGGGTGGGTGATCTTGCGGAATCCGAGATAAATTAAGTCAAGCGCCAGCACGTAGAGCGGGATCATCTGCCAGCGTACACCCTCGAAGAAAAGGTGATAGGCGAAAGCCAAAAGGCTCAAGCTGGGTAACAGGTACACCCAGGTGGGTTTCTTTAACTTAATTAACAACAAAATTAAAGAAATGATAGTTATTGCCAGAATAATAATTTCAAATAAGCGCATGCAGCACCCCGTATGTGAATTCTACGCTTAGCTTATCATTTATAAAGGGGATGGGCAAGTAAATTGTAGCTAATTAGCTCATCGCTGATAGCTGATGGCAAAAAAAGGTCTGAACTATGATTACAAGGGATTACCATGATGGACTATGATTTTTAGAGAACGATACTTGTAATTTGCCCTCCATAACCATGAAGTCAAGTGCAATCTGAAGGTCAAAATCATTGCACCTCCTTGCTTAAGACAGTTTATCTTTTATGGCAGAATGGAGAGGTTGTTAATCCGTAAGTACAAACCAGCCAAATCAAATAATAAAACACGTCCAATATGTTGAATGCCCAAAAAATTAATTTATTGATAAAAGCAGTAACGGAGGTAAATTAAGGTGCGTTGACGCAGATGCCCTTCAGGGTACACTTAGGGGAAAGAAGTTTAGATTGAATGGAAAAATGAAATTGAGAATCAAGATACCAAAAGGGCGATGCACCTTATAATTACACTTTGTAAGTTCTTATTCAGGTGCATCGCCCTTCTGGCCTTGTATTCTTAATCCACTTCATTAATTCCCATCCAATCAAAATCCAACCTATACCATAAAGCAAGGTGGAGAATCCAAAAATTAAAGTGAATCCAAAAAATTCATGTATGGGTGAGATTAATACTAGCAGGGGAAAGACAATGAGAAGATAAGGTATAAATTGATTAAATGAAACATGTTTTTTCCATAACAAAAAAACCCCAATGAATAGCATCCCAATAGCAATAAAATACAAACTAAAATTTGATATTTTAGGTACTGGACCACTGAACATGACTGAAATTGTATTGATAATTTTGAATAACGCAGCAATTAGAATTGGTACACAAAGCAACGAAGGAACTGGCAGATTCTGATTATTAAAATAAATGATAAGTCCTAACATGCCAATGAGGAATATGATGTAAACGAAAAAATCAGTGTACCAAGGAATAATTCCGATGACTCTGCGGGCTTCTGATGTGAGCGACAATGAAGAATTTCTTAGTAAATTTAATCCTACCAAAAACAAATTGTAGGAACCAAACAAAATAAAAATGTTTGCTGATAGTTTAGTAAATTTTTTCTCTCGCATCGGGGAACCTCCGGTAATATAAAAATTAATAAGAGAAATTAGATAATCAGAGATTAACCACACCCAAAATCTAAGAACTTTCTTTTCCCGAATTTTTATTTTGTATTCTTCAGAAATTAGAATGTGGATCTCATATGAGTAATTTTTTCTAAATTGTTTCGGGAATAGAAGTAAGAGATATTTATATATGTTTAGCAAAGATTCATTCCTTTTCAATGAAAATCCATTAGTGTGAATATTTTTTCTTCTGGATGGCGATGGTTAATGTGTTATTTAGTCTTTCCAATTCCGCATTGAGAACTTCCCTTCCGAGCATTGTAAGTGAATAATAACGCCGTGTTTGCCTGGATTGTTCAGTTGAATCGTCATCAGTTTTATCGACTTCCGAAATAAACTTCAACTCTACTAATTTATTGATTGTGCCATATAAAGCCCCAGGCCCCAAATTTATGATATGGTTAGAAATTTCTTCGATTTCTTTCTTTATGGCATAACCATGTTTTTCACCATCCAGAAGGGATAACAGGATGTGAAACATAGACTGTGTTAATGGCAGGTAGTTATTAAGATCATTCATAAAAAATCTCCCGATTTGTATTGTGACAGATTATGACATATCAATTATTGATATATCATATTTTGATATAGTATAAATTATTAAATTATAGGTGTCAATATCCAAATTGGGAAAACCAGGCAAAATTATGAAGAAAATCAAAAAATACTTGGGAAAAAGGTGCGATACGCCAGGTCTAAATACCTTAAAGTCTTAAATTCAGGTGCATCGCACTTCTGGTTTCGTGGTAGACAATCTGTTCTGCCCAGATGGATGGTAGTTGTTAATCCCTAAGTGTACCCAAAGGGCATCGTTGACAACGCACCAGAGGCATCCAAATAATCGGGGTGGTAATTCTAAATCCCACCCCGATTTTCCTCTTACTGCAAGCCTTCCACAAACTTAATCAGGTCTTCTTTGGTCAGTGCACACGAGCCCTGGTAATAGGATTCGTGATATTCGCGATTATGGATGTTATATAAGAGACCATCTTTGTACCAAACCATTTTGAAGTGGTTTTGATTACTATCCCAGGTTCTTTCTCCACCTGTGCGATTCCAATCCCCCTGCACAAATTGGACTTCAATATCATTTATCAAAATCGTTTCGACAATAGCATCGTTGCCAATCTCATACCCCCCAAACATTTCAAATTCCTTAGCCAAAGCTGACTCGGAGTAACGACCAATTGAAAATTTTAACCCTATTTCTGTGATTTTCTCTGAGCTTATTGCATCGCTTGCACAGGAATAATTCAAAATTACATGATTACCGGTAAACACAGGTACACCACCTGTGAATTGGAAATCTCCGGGGAGAAAATTAGCTTCTGGTATATTAAACCTGACCAGATCTTCTAAAACAGAAATGTCTTTTATGTACTCAAAGGGTTTTTCATCGATTCCAAAATCTGGTTCAAAGAATTCCAGGGGTGGCCGTGCACCATTCTCCAGGGGTTGAAAACTTGATGCAATTTTTACAAGGTCGTTCATGCCAAGATACCTATCAGAACCTGGAGAATCAATTCCAGCTACTAACATGTAATAATTCATATTGCCATCAAACCAACGCAGTTTGTGGATGCCATCGTAATCATCAATCCATGAGAGATCTTTAACTGCATCAGGGTTCATTTGACTGGAATAAGCGTTGCCAATCCCCCAACCCCCGCGCACGTACTCATAGGTAATATCATCAATTGTTACCTTTTCAACCTTATCCTCAGGTCCAAGAATCTTTCCTTCTACTTCTATTGCAGGTTGGATGGTTACGGTAATCAGCGCGCCTAACCTTGCTTTAGAAAGATTCAGGAATGCATTGCCCCGAGGACCTCTATCCACGACTAAAATGCGATGACCTTCTGGTAATAAAGTGGGTAATTTGAGGATGTATTCTTCCTCAGCGTTGGCCACTGTTGCCAGTTGGGTGCTTTTAATCTCTTCTTGTAATGATTCCACTATAGCTGGTATCTCTTCAGGGTCAACAGCAGGCACTTCCGGAAATGGTGTGATAACCTGTTGATTATCCACTTTTTTCCAGAAGCTGAATATATTTTCCGCCATCACCCGCAAGGAGGGACTGACCAAGAGACTGACCGCGATAATAACTATGATCGTCAACCCCACCATTGAGAATTTCTTTACCGGCGTGTTCAAGGAAAACCAGCCAGCCTGTTTTTGTGTTGTTGCGTGGACACCGTTTTTATTTTTGGCTGCAGCCATTTCCAGAATTTGTGTTTCCAGTTGCTTCTCAAAGCTCTCCCCCGGGATGACAGCAGCAACCAATGTTTTAAGATCGTAATCGAAGGTGGGATCAAATTCCACCTTATCTTCATTTATCGTTAGGTTTCTTTTGAATAATTTATTCATGATTTGTTTCATTTTTCTCACCCTGTGGTTCATTTCCATTTACCAATCTTTTCTTCAAATCAACAATTCCACGATGAACCAGCATCCGAATCGCCATCTCGCTCTTGTGCATCACCTGGGCCACTTCCTTCATTTGTAATCCGGCAAAATAATGTAAGCGGATCGCCTCGGCTCTTTTATCCGGAATGGTTGAAAGTTCGCCGATCACCTGCTCGAGCGTCATTTTTTGAGAAACCTGCTCCTCTGAAATGGCTTTGGTTTCTACTTTATGATCGGCTTCATTTCCCCATTCATCTTGTGTGTGCCGGAAGGATCTGGCGATCAACCGCCTGGTAATGCCGGTCAGATAAGCGCCGAAGCAGCCGTCACCCCGATACTGATCAAAGTTTTGTAGAGCGATCAGAAATGTTTGCGAGGTGATATCCTCCGCTTCAGTTGGATGACTAAGATGGGAAAAAGCATAGCGATATACATCCTTCACATAACGGTGATAGAGATGCACAAACTTGGTTTTATCCTCACGGGTTGCCTGAATGATGGCGTCATCACTGCTGGAATCAAGCGTTTCAACTTCGTCCTTCAGTATGTTTTGGTTCTGTTGTTCAATCAAATTTGACTCCATTCATGTTGGATTTGAATGCATTCATTTAACTGTTCCATAAAGGTGAGGTTTTATAACACTATTGGTTGGAAATGCCATCAACGATGAAAACGCATACCACAAGGGCACAACGTAAACGAATAAATCACCACTGATTAAACGGGTTCTTTTTTATGTATGTGATTATCAATGTCAATGATGTATAGAATCACCACAATCTATAGAATGATTATAGCTTCTAGCCAAATCCTATAATAAAAACCGTCCGAATCGTATAATACCCACTTAAGAATTTATTGAAAAAAGCGAATTTGAAAAAACTACCGATAATTCTTAATGAATGTCCTCAAAATGAATTTTTTCCAGGATCTCTCGAATAACCTCATCTTCAACAGGTTCAGAAACAAAAATCGTTTGTAAATCCTTTTCTTTTTCTTCTCGTTGCAATTTGCCAGTTGTTGATTATGTTTTTACTGAGAATAGGTTTGCGAATTTCTTTTTGTTTTAGTAATACGTCCAAATCGTATAATACACTCTGTTAAATCAATTAAAAATACGGATGATATTCCAAGCTTCTTGAAATAAAGGTGCGTTGCACTTAATAATAAGAAGGCTACATTGAATATCTCAAGATTCTGAATCTAGTCACCAAAAGTGCGATGCACTCTAAATGTGAACACTCAAGTTTTAGAGATAGGTGCATCGCACTTCTGAACTTGTGATAGCCAATCAATTAATGCCAAAATGGATGGTAGTCGTAAATCCCTAAGTGCAACGCACCACAGTTGGCAACCTCGGAGATTCTACTCTTGCCATTTTACTAGAGCGATCGAGCAATCTCCAAAACCTGATCCTCAAGTTGTTGGCGTGTTAGTTTCTTCTTTGGTGTATCGATTGAAGTATTCGTCATAGTATAGTTTCCATTTATGGTTGTATGTGTTGTTTTCAGAATTTGTTAAATACGAAACGCTTTGGGAATTCTGCATTGAATTGAGTAAAGGCAGGCTATTAATTCCTGCCAGATCCAATAAAAACCCGAATATTCGCTGCGTGGTTAGATTTGCCCTAAGTAAAAAGGAAATTAATTTTTCAAAATCAACTTCACCTTTATATTCTACTAATTTCTCCAGAACCAGGTCAGCTGAATAACGTGTTCGATGGAATTGGATAAGATCAATCAACGCCTTTTCAAAGGTGGCAATTTTTGCGGTCTGGTGATCAATTTCATGAATTTCCCAGCCGTAGAAAAATTCCGATTTTGTTTTTATAAAGTGATAGGAAATCCCATCAATTGTCCGTGATGCCTTCTGAATTATTGTTATAGCACAGATAGATGCTAAATATTGATCAAATAAACCATGAAATTGTAAAGCATTCTCAAATGAAATGTAAGAATCTTCTTCAAGATGATTAACAACAGCAAGATGAGAAATCGCTAACGAACCTCGCGAGGAAAATTCAGAAATTACATAGACTCCTTTTTTTATTCTTGTAAGCCAGCCCTGATTGACCAGTTTACTAATGCGAATTCTGGCATATTCAACAGGCTCTTCAAATAAAGAGGTTAGTTGTTGGAATGTAACCACAGAGCCAAAATTAATAATGGCTTGTTCTAAAATTTCAATGTCGGTATTGGTTAATGAAATTCTTTTCATATATAGATAGTATCATATTTTATATATTATTACCATATAAAAAGAATAAAGTTTTCTTGTTTTTATTTCTCTTGTCATCAGGAATATTTGGAAAAATGGTGCGTTGTCGTCTACCCTTTAAGGTACACTTAGAGATAAGAATTAACAAATTTTTTAAAAAAGTTATAAACGAACAAAAAATAGTAAAATTACATTTCGAGATTTTCACTATTTAAAAAGGTGTTTTGCCGTGCAAGCTTTCAAAGATAGTCTCAAACAAAACTTGCCTGAACCAGCAATTTCTTTCCTAAAGGAAAGTTATGATTTTGTAGCGCGTGTACCGGATTGGCCTTCAGCATCCTTTCACCCATGGCGAAAACAGTCGATTGACCGGCTTAATGAATTCAAAGATATTCATAGGGGTGAGAGATGTTTTTTAATTGGGAATGGCCCCAGTCTGCGGAAAACGAATTTACAAAAACTGCGTGATGAATTTACGATTGGAACGAACCGATTTTTTCTTGCATTCTCCGAATTGGGATTTGAAACAAGCTATTATCTTACTGTCAATGATCTGATTGCTGAGCAATCCGGAACGGAACTACAAGCACTTGAGATGCCCACTTTTGTTTCCTGGCGAATGCGTAAGTGGTTGAAACCTTCGCCCAACCTAATGTATTTGTATACAACCTACACTGGAAAAAAATTTGCGCATAATATATCATCTCGTGTTTGGGAAGGGGGAACAGTAACTTACACTGGGTTACAACTTGCTTTTCACTTGGGGTTTAAAGAAGTCATTTTGATTGGGGTTGATCACAGCTACACCAGTCAGGGAAAACCAAATGAGACAGTGGTTTCCGAAGGGAATGATCCAAACCATTTCGATCCAAACTATTTTGGGAAAGGTTTTCGCTGGCAACTACCTGATTTAGAAAATTGGGAGCGTGCATATGAACTGGCTAAATCCAATTATGAAAATGCAGGTCGACAAGTACTAGATGCAACTATAGATGGCAAATTACAAGTCTTCCCAAAAATAAATTATGACAGTCTTTTTTAGGCTTTAACTAAAAAGAAAATTTATTACACTTATGCATTTCTTTTTTTGAATCTACCCTGGACCGATGAGTAGAATATAAAGCATTTGCACGATCTGGTAGATCACAATTCCAATAGTTAACAAAATCATCACCACATAGAATTTGTTGATTTTCGTTGTTTCCTTCGAAATGAAAGAATAACCTGACTTGAAGACGATTACCAAAATGATCAGAAAAAACAGGATCGAAGGCAGACTATGAAGACAACTGGAAATCCTGCCAAATCGCGTCATTAGCTCTGACTGAGTGTAACACCATCCTGGGAAGATAACCATAGTTATGATGGATTGGATAAAGCCGTATAAAAAAACTAAGGTGTTTGAAAATAAACTGCCAATTGTCAACCAGAGGAGGGTTCTCTATCCAGGTGAAAAACGAAGAGGGCGTTTAGGATTTTTTTGTACCCAATCAATAAATTGGGGGGAGAATTTATAACCCAACCAGAAGCCAGGAATGAGAAGAAGTACTGTAATAAGTTGATTGATCATATTTAATTTTCCCTCCAAAATAATTATAGCTGTAAACAAAAAAAACAACCTCTTGCTTTTAAATTTGATTGAAAAATAATGCAGTTAACTCACAAGGGAATTTGTGATACCCACTCGTTCGGGTTCTCATATGGAAAGGGTAGAATAAAATAAATTCCCATTCAAAGAAAAATAGGAATCAAAAAAGTGAGTAGGGTTATTGAAAAAGATAGTTTGCTATAATATAAATATGACAGAAATTATTCACAGAACAGCCTTGGATTTATCACCTGAAGAATGGAAAATGTACCGTCCTATCCCAACCATTCTCCAACGCAAATCTGCTACTCATTCTAAGCTGGAGCGTCGCCGTAAACGAGCAATGCGGGTAACCCGGCAGGCGGCATCATTGTTGTGGAAAGAGTTTGATGCCAAGAAAGTGGTGTTGTTTGGTTCTTTGGCTATCCCGGAAAACTTCACATTATGGTCCGACATTGACCTGGCAGTTTTTGGGGTGCCTGCCGATCTATTTTATGCCGCTGTTGCTGCGATTACCGGGCTAAGCGCAGAATTCAAAGTTGACCTGGTAGATGCTGAAACGTGTAAACCTTCGTTACGTGATGCGATTGACCGGGACGGGATAACGCTGTGATTAGCTCGTTATTAACTCTGAGGTGTTATAGATAAGTTGTGAAAAATAAGAAATTGCCAAAATTAGATAAAAAAGCCATAACGATATCTTCTCTTCTCGAAGTGAGCGATGAGGTGGCGTATTGGCATTCAAGAACACCTCAAGAACGAATGGAAGCAATCGAGGTGATGAGGCAAATTATTTATGGCTATGATCCAGCTACCACCCGACTTCAGAGAGTTCTTGAAATTGTTGACCTTGAATAATATTTATGCAGGTTGAGCGACCTGCTCCACCAAAACCCCATCCGACATGCTCCAAACCTTGTCCGATCGCTCGGCGATTTCCAGATTGTGGGTGACTACCACAACACAGTAGCGTTGCTGATGCGCCAGCTGTCTCAGTATCTCGATCACGTTCTCGCCATTGGCTTTGTCCAGGTTGCCGGTCGGTTCATCGGCCAGGATCACCCGGGCACCGCTCGCCAGGGCACGCGCAATCGCCACGCGTTGCTGCTCTCCACCGGATAGATTGGCTGGATAGCGTTTGTGTTTTTCGGCTTCGATTCCCACGGATGTTAGCAGCTCTTTTGCTTTTGCCATTGCATCCTTTTTGGAAATGCCATTCAATTCCATCGGGAAACAGACATTCTCCAGCACCGTCAACAGTGGAAACAGGTGAAAGGCCTGAAAAACCATGGCTACCCGTTCACGACGGTATTGGTCCAGGTCCATATTGGCAAGGTCTTCGCCATCCAGGAGGATTTTTCCTTCCGTGGGTTGATCCAACCCAGCCATCAGGGAGAGGAGGGTGGTCTTGCCGCTGCCGGAAGGGCCAACCACTGCGCTTACCTTTCCACTGCCAAACATGCAGGACACCTTATTTACAACTTTCCGGTCACCATTTTTATATTGGTAACTAACCTCTTCCAGTTTTAATGTAGACATGATCTCTCTCCTTATTCTTTGACCTGTAACAGTTCCAATGGCTGCTTATTGCTGACCCAGATTGCTCCAAGCAGCGAGCCAATCAGCGCACCAAGCAAATATAAACCGCCTGTTGTCAACGCCGGTGTAGTCAAAACTGCTTGCGGGTCTTGACGCAGGACCACCAGCAGACCTAACCCCAGTATTACCCCCAGTAATGAGAGCAAAACTTGCCCACTGCTTAACATAGCCCGTACCCTGGTCCTGCTCACCCCCAGCATGCGAAGCAAAGCGGTCTCGCGTGCCTGCTGTAGCACCAACAGCAAACTCAACCCGATCCCGATCAGTACCGATACCGCCACTGTCACCGGGAAAAGCACTTCCAGCAAGGCAAGGTTCTTTTCCATCGGTTCCACCACCGCCCGTAGTTCTTCATCCCAGAAACCGATTTGCAATGGCAGTCTACCAGCACTAGGTTCTGAGACCATCTTTTTCATCTCTTCGCGGAAGGCGGGCAGTTCCCGGTTTTTAGCTGGTTCAAGCGTGAATTTAGCGACGGAGTAAAACAGGTTATTATCAAGAATGACCCGCAAAGCCGAGAGTGGGATCAACACCGCTGCTCTCCCTTGCTTAACGACGTTCGGAGATAATTGCCGCGAACCTTCAAGATAACTGCCAACGATTTTGTATGGGTAACTATTAAATTCCGTATCTAGATTAACAACATTTCCCCTCTTGAGGTTGTATTTGTTAAGGAAGCTTTCAGGAAAGATTGCCGGTACACCTTGTGAGATAATTTCATCTTTAGTCCAGACTTTACTAAACAGACTTTCATCCCATAATTTACCATATTGAACCGTGTCTCGCGTAGTGAGTGAGGCAAAAAATTCCTCAGGCTGATCAAATGCAAGTAACTTCTCACTTAACTGATGAATCTCTGGGGAATTTCTGTTCTCAAATAAAATTAAAAACGTCAGTTCAACCTCAGCTTCGGTGTAAGCATTACGGACAAACCCGCTCTCCAGCATGCGTTCAACCGTCCGTTCAGCAATCACCGAAGATCCTTCCGATGTTGTCAGATTCAGGTTGGCGGGGATGATCTCCGCCTCGACCACAACCGTATCATAAAGGTGTTCTACTTCCGCCCGGTTCTGGTCGATACTCCAGCGAAACCATCCTAGCACTAGCGCAAAACCTAATGCTACCAGCATCGACAGGATGGTTTTTAACCCAGCCCGTAAGGTATGCCTTGCCGCATAACGCAGCATAGCTGTGCTTGTCCCTCTCGACCGTCCCGCAGTAGTTACGCTTGGTAGAGGTTTATTTCTTTCAGATGGATTATCTATTGTGTTTGTATCAATTGTTAAATTTGTTTCTGAAACCTGTTTAATTGGCGGTGTGACGGCTAGCGCTTGCGGTGGCGGTGATGCTATCTGCTTTTTTGCACGCGCGAGCACTGTCTTACCCAGAATTTCCAGCACCGGCTTACCAGCCAGGATGGCAGTGCCTACCCAGCTAAACCCCAGTTGCAAGCTCAGGATTACTAGGCAGATTACCGCAAGGTAGGCGGGCTGTAGCGTGGTTTCTGGTAAAACGCCAGCAGGAGTGGGCAGGCTGGAAAATGAAGCAGCTGTATTTTCCAGAGTATACTCCCATGCCGGCAGTGCACCGCCAATAACCCCAACGGCAGCAAACAACATGAGCGGCAGCAATAGCTGCCAGTTGGCAGTCTTCTTGGAAACACCCATAGCGCGCAGGATGGCATAATCCCGGCGGCGCTGGTTAAGATAGAGAAAGGTTACCAGCGCCAGGGCGATGACGAGCACCATAGTGAAAACGAGTAATCCGGAAAATGCCGAGCTCCTTAAAGGGTCAACTGCAGCCCAGAAAGTTGCGCCATTGTTTTCGGAGAAAGTTATCTCCACCCCCAATCCTGCAAGTGTGGTTCTATTTTCGTTAATAAAAGCGTCCTGGTTGCGTGAGGAATCCAGCACAAAGCTGTACATACTGGCATATACACCGTCTAATGGATAGGCGACATCCGTCGGGATAAGCGAATTGGGTATATATGCCCAGGTGGTGTGGTTGGTACCCAACTCCAGCAGGTAATCATAAATTCCGACGATCTCAAATGTTTCCTCATACGTGGGAAAAGCACGCCATTGATCGCGATCATCAGTCGTGATATAGCCGCCATATGGATTTTGCAGCCCGCGCAGGATTAATGGGATCATATCACCGACCCTTAGTTTGCGCAGATCGGCGAAATCCTTTTGAATCACTATCACCCGATTCTGTTCCAGGTCGTCATGGCGATTCAGCCAGCGCCCATCGGTTAGAAAATACATGCGGGCAGATTCCTGCATCTGCGGCATGGCGCTCAAATCAGCAGTACCAAAAAGAAAAAGCGCATGCTGGTTTTCGTTCAAAATATCAATTTCATTTTTGATCTCTGCCAGTGAAGGATTATTAAAGTCCAGCTCAGCGTCTTCCGCCAACGGTAGATACCATAAGCCCTCATCGTTCAATGCTCTGATCTGCAGCGTGGAGGATGCATTCTGCCAGCTCGGGTCAATGCGAAAGGAGTTCTCTTTCCAAGCTCGCATCAAATAGCGCTGCCTCACCTCCATTTGTTCAATCGCAGGGATGGCAGCTTCGTTTCCTTCATTGAGAAAAATAAATCCAACAGGTCTTCCTTCAACCATGTCCTCCGGGTAGGCAGCCAGAATAGTATCTGCCAGAAAGTTGAGTGTATAGCCGATAACCTCGGTGGTTTCCTCGTCAATCTTTTTTAGAATCTCGCGTTTGGTCGTCAATGTGCCGCTGAACCACATATCTCCCATGAAAGTACCGGTCATTTCTTCAGCCCAACTGTAACTACCGGTTATATCTGCATTCCAGATATCTTTCATCACCCCCTGGCTTGCCTTGCGGTTGTCTTCGAACGCAAGGTATGGGCTTTCACGCACCAGTGTAGCACCTGCTGACAGATCTTCCTGCTCTTCACCGCTCGACCCCGACAATGTACCGATGGAGCGATAGTAACCACCCAACCGATTGGTTTCGCGCTCCACGACCAGATACTCGGCTGCTTTTCCAATGAAGGCAAAGGAGATTAACCCCAGCAGGATGATCAGAAGGATTGTGAATATTGGTTGTCGGACAATGGATTTTAGAAAAACGTATTGATTAGGCATTCGGTTTATTTCCCAATTGAAAAAACTAGTCTTTTTGTAAAATAATTTGATTTTTGGAGGACAAACCAATAAAGAGTTAAAGTTAATGAGATTAATTTATTATTTCGGCAATTTTTACCATGTCTTCAACCAGAAGTATATCTGGCGGCCCCATGAACATCAATTCAAAAGCCATTCCCTCGTTCTGCCAACGTAATCTCTTTAAATAAGGATCTGATTCCCAAACTTTACCTTGATCCGTATACAACCACACACCTTCAACATATTCTCCGTAAGACCCAGATATGGATACCGCATGAATAAATCCATCAGCGCCAACTATTGTGCATAATTCACAATTTCCTGTTATTGGAATCGGTTGTTGACTAAATACTAATCCATTCGTAGAATTATCTTGATTGGAGTCATATAGTGTATAAATGATGCGCACAATTTGACTCCCATCCTCGATAGAGGTACCAGAAAAAATCAAATTAGTTGGAATCCAATCTGGAACCATCAATTTGTATTGAACCAATTCTTGAATCTCATCCCTTTGTTTTTTGGCATCTAAAATGCTCTTAGGATCAGGTGTCGCCACTTTTTCTGCACTTATTTTTGTTTCCTCAACTAACGAAGAAACTGGGATGAATTCTGTTGGTTCGTAAACAGCCGTAGTTGGGATGGCTGTTTGAATGGGGATTTGGTTAACATTACTTTGACTAAAGAAACGAACTACATTTTGTCCAACAAATATCCCTTGTGGTGTTGTGAAAAAAAAGGCAACTGATGCCAGCGCCATCAAAATAATAGAAGGAACCAGACTCTTCCGTAGCAAAGTTTTATGGTCACCGTTATAAGTTTTTCCTCGAATTCTTAATTGATTATGCGCAAAATTTTTGTTATTTAATACTCTTTTTTCTATGGAGGGCCATAAATTTATTTTTTCTTTAGGAGCTTTTTGACGGGCGATTGTTTCTAAAATTGATTTCATGTGTTTTTTATTCACTTTTCTCCTCCATTTTTACAGGATCATTTTTCAAATCCGAATTAATCATCTGCTTGAGCTGTTGTCGGGCAATATAAAGCCACCACTTAATAGTAGTTAAAGGTTTGCCTAACTGATTGACTATTTCACTTTCTGTATCTTCTAAAAAATATTTTAAAACTATTACAGCCCTTTGGTTTGGATTCAATTTTTCAATTGCTTGCCACACGAGAGCTTGAATTTCAGCCGACTCTGCTAATTCTTCAGGGCTTTTTGTTTGATCGATCAACCAATCTTCGATATTATTTTCATCATCAGGTTTATCCATCGCCAAAAATTTCTTTTGCTTTTTGGCTCTTTTAATCGCTGCATTGATCACTATTCTCAAAAACCATGGACTAAAAGGCCGGGTTTCATCAAATTGTGAAATTTTTTGAAAGACTTTGACAAAGGAATCTTGAACAACTTCTTCAGCTGTGTAGAGATCGTGTGTGATAAATAATGCAGTATGAACAGCCTTAACCTGATATTTATGAACCAGGATTGATAAACCGGAGATGTCGCCTTTTCTAAGCATAGATACTGCTTTTTCCTCAGAGGACAAATACATTTGTTCTTGGTTTGAAGTATTTTTCATACTATGATCACGATAAATTTCTTCCCTTTCGTACGATCTATATTAATAGTATCCTTTAGATCACAAAAAAGTTAGTAAATAAAAATATATGGACATAACAATATTATTACAAACTGATCCCGTAAGCTCGTAAAAACCTGAAAAAACATGATATTTTTTTCATTGGGCAATAATTTAACTTGAAGGAGTTGTCCCAACCTAAAATCACAATAGAGAAATTCCTAAAAATGAGAACACCTTTTTATCTCTGGTATCACAAAAAAAAAAGATAATAGGAATTTGGAAAACTGTATTTCCAAATCTTAGTGCTAAGGCTAAGGTGATTCTCTGGATAAAAAAGGAAATATTTCTATTGCATTGAATAAATTTGTCAAAACCGTTAATCATTTTCGTCCGAATCCTAAAGCAAAATCCGTCCAAATCATATTGTGGAACCAAATTTATTTATTGTCCTCCCCACTCAATCATTTGGTCTCCACCAACACCCCATCCGACATACTCCAAACCTTATCCGAGCGCTCGGCAATTTCCAGGTTGTGGGTAACCACTACAACACAATAGCGTTGCTGGTGCGCCAGTTGTTGAAGTATCTCGATCACGTTTTCTCCATTGGCTTTGTCCAGGTTGCCGGTTGGTTCATCAGCCAGGATCACCCGGGCACCGCTTGCCAGGGCGCGCGCGATCGCCACCCGCTGCTGCTCCCCACCAGACAGGTTGGATGGATACCGTCTGTGCTTTTCAGCCCCGATTCCCACGGATGTTAGCAGCTCTTTTGCTTTTGCCATTGCATCCTTTTTGGAAATGCCATTCAATTCCATCGGGAAACAGACATTCTCCAGCACTGTCAGCAATGGAAACAGGTGAAAGGCCTGAAAAACCATGGCTACCCGTTCACGACGGTATTGGTCCAGGTCCATATTGGCAAGGTCTTCGCCATCCAGGAGGATTTTTCCTTCTGTGGGTTGATCCAACCCGGCCATCAGCGAGAGCAGGGTTGTTTTACCGCTGCCGGAAGGGCCAACAACCGCGCTGACCTTTCCACTGCCAAACATGCAGGACACATTGTTTACTACTTTACGGTCGCCATTTTTATATTGGTAACTGACCTCTTCCAGTTTTAATGTAGACATGATCTCTCTCCTTATTCTTTACCCTGTAACAATTCCAATGGCTTTTTATTTGTGACCATGATGGCACCGGAGATTGACCCGATCAAAGCTCCCAGCAGATATAGACCCGCGCTGGTCAATAATGACCCAATTGGGACCTGTCCAGTTGTCGTCCACAAAAGGGAAGTGATCCCCAGGCTGATGATGACACCGATCATCGAAAGTATCACCGGTTCGCTGAACAATGCCAGCCGGACGGATCTGCGAGTGGTCCCGAGAATACGCAGGATGGCCGCTTCCTTCGTGGCTAGCAGGAGCATCAGAAAGCACAACCCTGCGCCAACCAGCACTGAAACACCAATCACCACCGGATAGAGCACCTCCAGCAAGGAGATGTTCTTCTCCAATTGGGCGACAACGATTCTCAATTCCTCATCCCAAACTACCAATCGGATTTCGCCGCCGTAAAGGTTTAATGCTTCTTCCATATCGGCCTTAAATTGAGAAAGCTCCTTGTTCCTGGCTGGATCAAGGACAAATTGCGCCACGGTGTATGTCAGTCGGCTGCCTTCCATAGATTCCAACACCGAGAGTGGGATCAGGATATACGCCCCTCCTTTGATGTTGAGCGAATTTGCTTTGATAATTGCATTGGTTGTCTCTAACCCGCCGGTATATTGCCCAACGATGAGAAAGTTGTAGGAATAACCTAAACCAGTGATCTCAACCATCTCACCCGGGTTCAGGTCAAATTGTTCAAGCAGGGTTATCGGAAACATAGCAGGGAAACCTTCGCTTTGGATTTCTTCTTGCGTCCAGGTTTTTGCAAAGCGATCCATATCCCAACCCGCTACAAACTTCAGAGAGTCCGGGTTTGTCAGCCCTGCATAGAAAGTTTCCGGGCTGTCGAAGGCGTAGACGCGAAAGTGGTTCTCAGGATCAATTTCACGTGAAGAACCTTCTCTTTTCATTCTGAACCAGACAGTATCAGCTTCCAGCATGCTGGCTTTCACGAAGTCGCTGGCTAAAACGTCATTGATTGTTGTCCGGTATATGACACCATCCCCCATATTGGTTATCTGCCTGGTTGTCGAACTGGTCTTTAAAAGTTCGGCTTCCACTTCGGAGGAGTCATAGAGGTGGTCCACTTCCAGGCGGCTGTTTTCCATGGTCTGCCTGATCCAACCGGCAGCGAGTACAAACCCCAGGGCAATTAACAGTGTCAACAGTGATTTCAGCGGGGACCGCAGGATATGATGGAGTACATACTGCCTCAGGGAAGAAGGTGTGTATTTTTGTTTACCTTCCATGCCAAGCCTGACTGCTGTTAGGCTTGGCAGTGGGAGGGCTTCGCCAGCACGCTCACTGACCTGGTCTGCATTGATCGTCGGTAAGGGCTGTGCGGGTTCGTCGGTTTTGGTTTGTTTTTGCCGGTTTGATTGTTTGGCAACATTCCCCTGGAGCAACTCGAAGACCGGTTTGTCGGCCAGAGAAACGGCTCCCAACCAGGAAAATAATGCCAGAAGAAGGATTGCGCCAGCACATAAGCCAACCAGGGTGAGGATACTGAGCTCAGTCGAAGGGGTGACCCCGCTTGGCGTCGGGAGGATGGATAGGGTTTCCCCGGCTTTGTCCAGGGCATAGGTCCAGGAGGGGATCCCACCGGCGATGATCCCGAACCCACCCAGCAGCAACAGGGGCAGGACAAACTGGTGGTTGGCCTGCCGGGTGGGGACCCCCAAGGCGCGCAAGATGGCATATTCGCGTTTGTGTTGCATCTGATACAGGAAAACCGCCAGGATAAAAGCCACGACCATTAATACCCCAAAGACCAGCAGGTCTGATGATAGGGACCGGCGGATGGGGGTTACCGATGCCCAGTAAGCTTCCCCGTTATTCTCCAGCATTGTCAGGCGAATGCCCATCTCCTGGAGAGGCTCTTTGAATGCATCCACGAACTCACTCTGATGGTCTGAAGAGTTGAGCACAAAATTGTAATTGCTTTCGTATTTGAACTGATTCTGCATGGTTGAGGTAAAACCGGGACGCAGACTATTCGCGGGTATGTAAGCGATCCCGGCATTGCCACTTGTACTTGCATAAATACCGACGATGGTAAAAGTATCCTGATAGGTGGGGTAGCTCCTCCAATTTTCCGCATCAACCCCATCCCGAATAAAACCGTAATAGGTATCGGTTAATGACCGGAAAGTAAACTCCAGTTCATCTCCCAATTGCAGCTCGTTCATACTTGCTAATTCCTCGTTTACAACAATGACTCTATTCGCATCAAGATGATCCTGGTGGTTGAGCCAGCGACCTTCGAGCAGGTAATAAACCCGGGCGGATTCCTGCATCTGTGGTATGGCGCTCATATCCGCGGTGGTATAAATCCATTGCGTGTGCAGGTTCTCGTTTAAAATATCGATCTGATTCTTGATTGATGCCAGGGCTGGGTCACTGAAATCAATGCTTTCTCCGTCCCCCAATTGGATGTACCAGAGCTGCTTATCATCCAACGGTTTGATTTCAAACCAGTTGTCATACAAATTAAACGTCTTTCCCAAAACATTTTCCCAGCCGCGGATAAAATATCTTTGACCAAGCTCCATTTCATCGATGGGGGAAATTGAATCTGGGTAATCTTCGAATATAAATCTATATTTGATTGTCCTGCCTTCAGTGACATAGTCCGGATGGCTAGCAAAAAGGGTATCGACATGAAAATCCAGGTAATACCCCAGCGATTTTCCACTCTCGGTCACAACCTCTTCTTTTAGGGTCAACTCCCCGATGAACCACATATCGGTCATATGGACATTCGGCCAATGGTCTTCAGGATAATTTCTGGTAAACCCCGCATTGTTGGAAATTCCATGATTTGGAACATAAAATTGAGACATGACCCCGGAAACGATCTCACGCTGGTCACCATACGCAAAATAAGGGCTGGTGCTGATCAGGTCAACCCCGGCGGAAATATCCCCCAGGATCGGGTCTTCAATATTCTCGAGCGTACCGATCGAGCGGTAGTAACTGCCTAACACTCCCGTTTCACGCTGGATCAAAATGAATTGAACCGCTTTGGTGATAAAACCAAAGGTAATCAAGCCAAATAGAACCAGAAATAAAAACGACCTGACGGGTTGGCGTAGTGTGGATTTTAGAAAAATATTTGGTTTAGACATTTTGATCATTTCCCCAGATAACTGATTCTAATAACCACACTCCTAAAGAAAGGTTAACTTGCGCGAAGAGCTAATTGGCTCTCCAGTTTGTACCAGTAATCCTAATTTATTGATAAAGAGTTGATGTAAAGAAAAAGAGATAGGTACTGAAAGTTGGATTGTTCAACACCAACTTGTTGCGGATAATTATGACTTCTATGCTATCCCGATTGTATGACTTAAAGTATCCGTCCTGATTAAGATTATAGCAAAAAAATTTTTTTTCAATGAATGATTCTTTTCAGAAATTAAATAGCTTACGGATTAATTATCAGCAATAAGAACATAAATCCTGATTGAAAAACACAATCAAAATTCTCTAATGGAAGATGGGAACAAGAAATTAAATTAATCTTCTTAACTAATGTACAATTACTGCAACCTTCTTTAAGAACAGGAAAACCCCCATGCCCAATCCAAGCCTAACCCCAATCGAGATCTACACCGATGGTGCCTGTATTGGCAATCCAGGACCGGGGGGCTATGGGGTGATTGTGATGCAGGATGGGGTCAGGAAGGAGCTCTCGCAGGGCTATCGCCTCACTACCAACAACCGTATGGAGTTGATGGCAGCGATTGTGGGGCTGAAGACGCTCAGCCAACCCTCGCGTGTGCGGCTCTTCACCGATTCGAAATACATCTCGGATGCGATTAACCTGGGTTGGGTGGATATCTGGCGGGCGAAGAACTGGAAAAAAACCGGAAAAGGCAAGGTGCTCAACCCGGATTTATGGAAGCAGCTGGTGGAATTGCTGGACAGCCATGATGTGGAATTGATCTGGGTTAAAGGGCATGCCGGGCACCCTGAAAACGAGCGTTGTGATTATCTCGCGGTTCAGGCTGCCCAGCAGAAGAATTTGTTAATCGATTCTGGTTATGAAGAAAGCCAGGGGAACGCCAATCAACAACCTGGTTTGTTCTAATTTGCTTTGACGGCTTGCTTCAGCAGGATGTTGATCTGCAGGATCTCATCCGCGTTGACGGTGTGTCTCATCCCGGAGTAAATGCTTAGGCGCACATCCGCATGCATGCTTTCAAAGAGGGCAGCGGTTTCCTCCACACGTGAGACGGGGATGAACTGGTCGATGTCACTGCAGCCAATGAAGACCGGCATGCCATCCAGGTCGGCATCGGCGGTACGGGCGGTATTTTGCGGGCCAATCCAGCCGCCACTCAAAACAATCAGGCCGCCATAACGGCGCGGGTTGCGAATCACATACTCACTGGCCAGGCAGGCACCTTGTGAGAACCCTGCCAGCACGATCTGATCCAGGCGCTTTCCGGAGGACACGATACGCTTGATCAGGCTATCAACCCGCTCCAGGGCGTAGCTGAGGTCTGGTTCGTTGCGCTCCAGAGGGGAGAGGAAGCTGTATGGATACCAACGGAATTGATGCGCCTGTGGTGCGATGAAGTGAGTGTTGGGGGCATCAAATTCGGCGGCCAACGAGAGAATCGACTCAGCGCTGGCACCGCGTCCATGTAGCAAAATCATCACCTGCTCAGCGGTTTTGAAGGGTGCTCCCAAACTCACCACGGGTTGTTGAAGATGCGGGTTGTCGCTCATTCGCGCACCTCCACCGGCAAGCTGCGCCGAATGGCAGGTAAATGCGCTTCAATTTCTTCTCGGCGCGATTCATGCCAAGGGGGTAGTACCAGCTTCTGACCAAGAGTCTCTGCTGATTCATCAATGGTGAAACCGGGTTGATCGGTGGCAATTTCGAATAAGACACCACCTGGGGTACGAAAGTAGACTGAGCGGAAATAATGGCGTTCGATCACCTGCGTGGCTTGAATACCCATCTTGCGCACCTGTTGCTGGATTTCCTGTTGGTGTTCGTCGGAGGAGGCACGGAATGCAATGTGATGCACCGAGCTAGCACCAAAGGTGCCGCGTCCAGTATTGGGTTTGTGCACCAGATCAACCACCTTGCCAGGAGCATCACCGGGAACAGTGAAGCGGTAGCGGTTGCCTTCCTGCCCGGCTTGTTGATAACCCAGGATGTCGGTCAGGATGCGGGTGGTGGACTCGATTTCTTCCAGCCACAGGCTGACGCCATAAAAGCCTCTCAGCTCGTGTTCTTCCGGCACCGGGCTGCCCTGCCAGGGTTGGATGGTTGGTAAGTGCTCTTCAACAGACAGTTCCAGCCGCATTCCTTCGGGGTCGATGAAGGGGATTACATCCTGTCCGAAACGGGTTTCGACTCGTTCCGGGGAGAAGCCGAGTTGCTTCAGGCGGGCGTTCCAGTAGCTGACGGATTGCTGCGAGATGGTGTAGGCGACGGCTTGAGTTTCCCCGGTGCCGACCTTGCCCTGCACGGAATTGAGCCAGCCAAAGAAGGTCATGGCGGTGCCGGGGATGCCGGTGTAATCTCCGTAGTAGAGGTGGTAGGTGCCGGGGTCGTCAAAATTTACGGTTGTTTTCACCAGGCGCTGTCCGAGCACCTGCTGGTAAAAGTCGATATTGGTTTGGGGGTCTTTGGTGACGGCTGTGATGTGATGTAGCCCTGCAGTTTTCATTTTCATATCCTTTCGAATAAATTAGTTCGATATCGAAATAATAGCATGTGAGGCGGTGGGAGACAATCGGTTTGTATAATGTTCGATGTCGAAGTATTAAGAGGAAGGCGGAAGGCGGAAAAGTTGACAGTTGACAGCCGACAGTGGACAGGGGAAAAGCCGCTAGGCAAATATCACGCACTTTGTTCGGGCACTTCGTGGCTAAAGGAGATAGAGAAAAGATTTAGGACGCGGAGGCGCAAAGTTATAAAAGATCAAGGCGCAAAGGGATAGAAGAACAGGGTGGAGAAATGAGTTTTGAGGATTTAGTAGGTGTCAACGACGCACCTTTGCGACTTGGCGCATTGTCGTCTGCCCTTCAGTGTACACTTGGGGATCGGCTTATTTTAGGTGCGTTGCACTTAAGGATCGGCAAATTTAATCCGTAAAGGAAAAAATTTTCGAAAGAACGCTTTCAGAAGTGCGATGCACCTGTATGTAAACGAACCTCGCTTCAAAGGTGCAATGCACTCTTGGATCCCAAATTATTAATCCACTATTTCCATTCAACGTAGACTCTTTATCTCTAAGTGCAATGCACCAAAAACCCTTTGCGTCTTCATCTTTTTAAACTTTGCGTCATTGCGTCCCAAATCTTTTATAAATCCTACAAATTGGCAAGAATCTTGCTAGGTATCTAGCATAATTATCATTTATAGGGAGAAGCACCCAATGGAATCATTCGTTGACCTACAACCAGTATCCACCAACAAAATCGCCGACATCACCAGCCTGATCACCGTTGCCGCTGAAAACGTTTATAACTCACTCGGTCCAGGGTTTGAATTGCAAATTTACCAGCGCGCCATGGGGCTGGAGTTGGATGCTTTGAAAATCCCATTTTCACGCGACTTATCGGTCGATCTGGTGTATCGCAAACAACGCATCGGCAACAAACGCGTGGACTTTGTGGTCGACGATTTGATGGTATTGGCAAAAGCACAGCTGAGCTTGGAAATTCAGGATGAGATCCAGGCTAGCACTTATTTACGCAATACCGGCTGCAAAGCAGTTCTACTGGTCAACTTCGGGGGTGATCAGTTCGAATTTCGTCATATTCAAAAATCCACCTACGCAAATTACTAAATCAAAACCTGATCCAAGAGCAGTTGAATCAAATCAATCCCAAAAAAATTGATGTCCGTTCTGCTTCAGCCACTTGCGTTTGGCAGCATAATCCGGTAATAACTTCCCCACCAATGCCCAGAAATTCGTGCTGTGGTTATGGTGCACAGTGTGCGCCAGCTCATGAATGACGACATAATCAATAATCTCCGGGGGTGCCATAACCAATCGCCAGGTAAAGCTGATTGTTCCCCTTCCGCTGCAGGAACCCCAGCGGGTACGCGCGCTGGTGATCTTGATCTGCGAAAAATTGAATTGATGCAAGGACGCAAAGTGATTTGCCCGCTCAGAAAAGTAAAGCCTGGCCTGATCACGATACCAATCCGCAAAGCGTTTCTTGGCTTGCGGCAGGGATTTTTCAGCCAGGTAAAAACCAAACTTGAATTGCAGAGCTGGCCTTTGCGCACGCACTAACTGCAACGGGTATTGTTGACCCAAATACCAGAATACTTCACCCGGCACAAATTGACGAACTGGATAATTTTTTCCCTTGTCCATTTGAATCTGGCGTGTTTCTTCAATCCAATCGCGCTTGCTGAAGATAAAGGCATCGATGATTTTCTGGCTGGTGCGCAACGGTGCCCGTACCACCACCCTGCCATTTGGTTGGACAACCAATGCAAGCGTTTTTCTGCGCGAGCGAACCACTTCATCAACCACTACCGCACTCATGCAAGCGATTGTATCATAATCAGCATGAATAATCTTTGAGTTGAAGGGCATTGAACTGATTTTGTATAATGAAATGTAGTCTATAATTAAGTTTTTAACAGATCAATAAACCAAAATCCTTGAAATCCCTATCCTCGCAGTAAGCTACGAGGTATTACGGGAATTCACCCGATGGGACGGATTTTGTGGACATTTTAGCAGCAAGCTACGAGGAAATGCCCTCTTGTTAATTATACAAACACTACCGCTGGCAGATTATTGCTGGTTTAATTGAATTACAAAAAGAACACCGGCAAATACCCGGTTTGTTTATTGGTAAAAGAGGTAGAAATGAAAGAAATTGATCGCTCAGAAATTACACCGAAGTGGTTGTATATGAATCGTCGCAAATTCTTACAAAAGGTTTCGCTCATAGGCGGTGCAGCCGTATTGGCTGCCTGTGCCCCAGGCGTGTTCCCAACACCAGAAGAGACTCAAATTATCAGTTCCAACGGAGAAGCACTGACGAATATAGATGCAATCAAATACTATAACAATTATTACGAATTTTCACTGACCAAAGACAAAGTTTATGAGATCTCGAAGGATTTCAAAACGGATCCCTGGAATGTGGAAGTGTACGGGCTGGTAGAAAACCCCACCAATTTCAGCATGCAGGATATCCTCGAACAATTTCCGCAGGAAGAACGTATCTATCGACTACGTTGTGTGGAAGGCTGGTCGATGGTGATCCCCTGGGTGGGTTTCCCGCTTTCAAAACTGCTCGATGTGGTTAAACCCACCGAAGAAGCCAAGTTTGTGCGCTTCCAGACTGAAGCAGATTTTGACCAGATGCCGGGGCTGGAGGCGAATTTCCCCTGGCCATATCAGGAAGGCTTGCGATTAGACGAAGCCATGAATGATCTGACGATTTTGGCGACCGGGATTTACAACGAACCTTTGTCGCCTTCGAACGGCGCACCCATCCGTCTTGTGGTGCCGTGGAAGTATGGCTTCAAGAGTGGCAAGTCGTTGATAAAGATCGAACTGGTCTCCGAAATGCCAGATACCTTCTGGAATCTGATCGCACCGCGCGAGTACGGCTTCTATTCAAACGTCAACCCGGACGTGCCGCACCCACGCTGGTCGCAGGCTACCGAACGTCGCATTGGTGAATTGGACCGCCGCCCGACCATGCTATTCAACGGGTATGAAGAGGAAGTGGCGTACCTGTATGAGGGTATGAGCCTACAGTCGAATTATTAGGATAGGTATTAGGATTGAGTTTTGAGAAATTGAGGAATAAAACTCATTTGATCCGACTATTTTGAAAAGATTCGGGACGCGGAGCCGCAAAGAAAAAAAGACGCAAAGAATTGATAAGGTGGGTTCTTGGGTGCCTATATAAAACAATGGTAGGGGCGTTCGGCTGAACGCCATAATTTATCATTAAGTAGGGGTAAGGCTTGCCCTTACCCAATAGAAAAAATAGGTGCGTTCCTAGCGTACAAAAAAAACAAAAAAATGTGGCGTCGATGACGCACCCTTCAAGACTAAAAAAGGTAAGGTGAACCTAATTTTTACTTTGATTGGTGTTCAATTCCTGCCATCATTATCCTATATAATCAACTAATCAATTAAGGAAAATCGATGAATTTACAATTTTCAGCCCATGATTTACAACAGGTCAAGCAGGATTGGATCGCCTGGTGGGATGGCACCATAACTCGCCCCTTCTTCGGCATCGAAGCAGTGGATGATTCATTAGCAGGATTGCCGTTCAGCTACAACGAGGTGACTCCGGTGGAATCGGAGGATCTCTCTCCAGAGCAAATTCTGGACGGCATCGAGGAATTTGGCGCGGGGATTCACTGGTTTGGCGGTGCCCTTCCCAAATTTTGGCCAAATTATGGCCCGGGGTTAATGGCTGCTTTCCTGGGTTCCCCTTTGCATATCCGCCCCGACACTGTCTGGTTCGACCCGTTACCCGTTGAAAATCTGGTAGAAATAAAACCTCAATACGATCCTGAAAACTTCTGGTGGCAGGAGGTAAAGAGGCTAACCAGGCTGGCAACCCGGCGCTGGAAGGACATCGCCATCATTGGGTTAGCGGACCTGGGGGGTAATCTGGATATTCTGGCTTCATTACGTGGTAGTGAAAAATTATTGCTCGACCTGAGTGATTCTCCTGAAGAAGTGTTGCGAATTACCGCAGATATCACCAACCTGTGGATGCGCTATTTTGATCAGTTATTTGATCTCACGCATGGCAAAGAAACTGGCTGCAGTGGCTGGAGTCCGTTGTGGGCACCAGGCAAGCTCTACATGCTGCAATCAGATTTCTCGTACATGATCTCACCGCGCATGTTCAAGCGCTTTGTATTGCCAGATCTCATCGCTTGTTGCGACTTTCTGGAATATCCCTTCTATCATCTCGATGGCGTCGGACAATTGAACCACCTCGATCAGCTTCTCGCGATTCCCAACCTGCGTGGCATTCAGTGGATCCCGGGTGCCGGGCAACCCGAGCCAGAAGAATGGCTGGATGTACTCAAAAAGATTCGCAATACCGGGAAGCTGTGCCAGCTGTATGTAACCCGGGCGGGCATGCAGAAAATTATTTCTTCTTTGGGCTGGCAGGGTTTTTATTTTCACATCAACGAAGATGTAATGCTAACCGCCAGCCAGGCGCAGGAATTTGCTCACGAATTTCATTAATTTCACAACATTATCATCAATTTAAACACCAAGAAATTGCAATTTGGTTAATTTTCACGTCTGATCTGGTTGATGATTCTAGGATAAACCTCTATAATAATTAAAGAGTGTAATTTTCCCTTATTTGTAATGATTAAATTACAGTTCAAATCCTGGAGGAATGCCAAATGCGATCGACTTTCGTTAGGTCTATATTTATATATGTATCAATCATCTTGTTAGTGTTCCTGTTTGCAGCCTGTACGGCAAAAGCGACCGAAACCGAGCCAGCACCTTCCGTACCAGCCGAGAGTGAAGCCCAGGCAGAGCCAACGCCGGATGTCGATTTCGGTCAGGATGGTGAACCACCACGCAACCCCGCTCAGAACACCGTTTTGACCAACTTTACCACCGAGGATTTTTCAGGGTCAGGTGCCTGTGCGATCTGTCATACCAACCTCTTTGACGAACTGGGGAACGATGTCTCGAATACGACCGATTGGCGTTCTACGATGATGGCGAATGCCGCCACTGATCCAGTTTGGCAGGCAAAGGTCAGCTCAGAAATTGTGCGCAATCCGGACCTGGAAGCCGTGATCCAGGACAAATGTATTAACTGCCACCAACCGATGGCTTACACGCAAGCAGAGGTAAATGGTACTGAACAGGCAATGTTCGGAGATGGATTTCTCAACCCGGAAAACCCCTTGCACGAAGCTGCGATGGACGGAGTCTCATGCACCCTCTGTCATCAAGTGACAGAAGACAACCTGGGTGATGAAGAGAGCTTTAGTGGGGAGTTTAAAATTGATACCAGTACCAATCCCCCTTTACGTCCTATTCACGGACCATATCAAAATCCGGATCAGCAATTGATGCAAGATACAAGTGGATTTACACCTAAGTTTGCTGCGCATTCTGGTTCACCAGAATTATGCGCTACCTGTCATAATCTCTATACCCCCTATGTGGACGCAGAAGGCAATATCCTGGGTGAATTCCCCGAACAAACTCCTTATACCGAATGGCAGAACAGCCAATTTGGTGCAAACGACATGCCATGTCAGAGCTGCCATATGCCACAGGCTTCGGGTGGCGTGGTGATATCTCTGATGCCTGGCAACTTACCAGCACGCGAACCCTTCTACAAACATTATTTTGTGGGAGGAAATGCTTTTATGCTCGGAATCCTCTCCGATTGGGGCGCTGATTTAGGCGTCACGGCGGATAAAAAACATTTTGACACCACCATTGCCCGCGTACATGAGCAAGTGGGTCAGCGCTCTGCGGGATTGGTGGTCGAAAATTTGGAAGTTGCGAATAACAATCTTAACGCCACATTGAAAATCACTCCATTCACCGGCCATAAATTCCCCACCAGCTTCCCCTCACGACGTGTCTGGTTACATGTGACGGTTACCGACGCTTCTGGTAATGTGGTGTTTGAATCCGGTAAGCATAATCTGGATGGAACGATCACAGGTAACGCAGCAGATGAAGATCCCATGGCATATGAACCGCATTATGATCTGATCACCAGTGCCGACCAGGTGCAGATTTATGAACCGATCATGATGAATAGTGATGGAGAAGTTACCTATACCCTGTTACGTGCAGCCGCATACATAAAAGACAACCGCATTCTGCCCAATGGGACGGACAAAGCCTCCTTGCCAGCTGATATTGCTGTGTACGGCTCAGCGTTAGATGATGCCAACTTCGTAGGTGGTGGTGATATGATCACTTATCAGATCGATGTTTCCAACGCGCAGGGCCCCTTCACCTTTAACGCCGACTTGCTCTACGAACCGCTCTCTTATCGCTTCATCCATGATATGTTCACCGACGACACGCCAGAGATTGATCAGTTTGAAGGCTATTACGGAGAAACCCTCAAGCAACCTTTGCTGGTGGCGACGATTGAGCCAGTAGTGGTGGAGTAAGTGTGTAAAAAAGGTCAAATCAAACACACCTGATAGAATTCTCAAAAAACAAACAATCAATACCTGATCCAACCAGTTGCAAGTTGCTGGTTGGTTTTTATTCGTTAATTGGTAGGAAAGCAGAATAAAGAGTACAATAAAGTATTGTGTTATTGTCCGAATTTAACCTGATACAATTAATTAATTGTGTAATTCTAGACTAACTTGAAAAAATTGATGTGATAGCATGCTTACTTTGACCCCTATAACCGCATCTATCCTGCCTTATCTTGCAATGGTATTAACAAACCTGCTTGAAGGTCTATTTAGGACTTTAGCAGGAGGAATTACTGTTTTCGATATGTATTTACGCCCAATACCGGCCTTTGCCGCTGTTGTCACTGGTAATTTAGTGGCAGATATGGCATGGTATAGCCTGGGGAGGTATTCCAAGCTGGACTGGATCAAGCGACTGGGTCCTCGATTTGGGGTAAATTTACAAATTATTGATGAGATGGAGCTCGAAATCCAGAAACATGCTCCGCGCTTCCTTTTCCTGGCAAAACTAACTGTTGGATTACCTGTCCCCTCCCTGATTGCTACAGGATTAAGTAAGGTGCCCGTCCGGCGTTGGATTGGCATGCTGCTACTGGCGGAACTGATCAGAACCTCTGTTTTTATCAGTCTGATATTTCTATATGCTTCAGCCATTGGGCAAGCATCCAACGAAATGCAGGTAATCCTATTGACAATGACGGGAATTGTTGTGATCTCTGGTATGTTCTGGTGGAAGAAACGCCACAGAAATAAGTTTCAGAAATAAGAACAAATTTCTAAATTGCGTTTTTATGGCTCCATTAGCCAACAGATTAGTAAAGTGCGCTCGTTGATGCACAAAATATCCTCAACCCTTCCCTCTAAATTTTTCCAAAACCTCCCCCGCCTGGGGTTTGGATACTGATAATGTCGCCAGCTTGCAACTCCACTGTGCCTTTACCAGCCAATGGTGTCACTTCTTCTCCGCGGATCAGGGCGTTCACCCCACACTTCCCCGGCTCTCCCCCCTGCAAGCCATAAGGCTTCCCTATACGTCTTTCAGTAAGCAAGGTCGCCTGGCAATTGACCAGCACCTGCAAGTCACGCCGCAGTCCATCACCACCACGCTTATGCCCAGCACCACCCGACCCCTGCCTTACCTCGTAACGCATGACGCGCATCTGGTAAGCATATTCAAATGCTTCCACCGGGGTGTTGAGGGTGTTGGTCATGTGCGAATGCACAGCTGAAGCGCCATCACACTGCATGCTGGCACCGCTGCCCCCAGCCAGCGTTTCATAGTAGGTGAAGGACCCTCTTTCCTTTAATAAGGGACCGCCAATGGTGATGTTGTTCATGGTGCCCTGGCTGGCAGCCGGGATTTTCTCGGGAGCTGCGTTTGCCAATGCGCCTAGCAGCACATCTACAATTCTCTGCGAAGTCTCCACATTGCCACCAGCCACCGCTGCGGGTGGGAGTGCATTGACGACGCTTCCTTCCGGGGCAATCACTGTTACAGGCGCGAGACAACCGGAGTTGTTGGGCACATCCAGCCCTAATAAACAGCGGAAAACATAATAAACCGCTGATAGGGTGATGGCATACACCGCATTAATATTACCTTCTTGTTGTGGTGCTGAGCCGGAGAAATCCACCAAAGCTCGATCACCTTCAATGGTAATTTTTACACGGATCAGGACCGGTTGGCCGTTGATACCGTCATCATCCAGATAATCCTTAAAACTGTAAGTACCATCCGGCAAGGAGCGGATCAGATTACGTGTCATACGTTCGGTGTAAGCCAGCAGCTCACTCATCGAGGATTGAATTTCTACTTTTCCATAGCGTTTGACCATGTCCAGCAACCGTTCGGTGCCGCGTTGGTTGGCGGCCAGCTGTGCCATCAGGTCACCGGAGCGCTCATGCGGGGTACGCACATTCGCCAGAATCAGATCAAGGATTGCCTGATCGACCTGACCAGCACGCACCAGCTTAACCGGAGGAATAATCAAGCCTTCCTGAAAGAGTTCCCGCCCAACTGGCATCGATCCGGGTGTCATCCCACCTACATCGGCGTGGTGCGCCCGAGAAGCCACAAAACCAACCAGTTGTTGCTTTTTCTCGCCTCCAAAAAAGACTGGCGAAACGATCGTGATATCCGGCAGGTGTGTCCCCCCGCGAAAAGGATCATTCAGGATAACTGCATCACCGGGATGCAGATCGCCTTCGAAGTGCTCGATGGCTGCCTGTACCGATAGTGGCATCGAACCGAGGTGCACAGGGATGTGAGCTGCCTGGGCAATCATCTGCGCTTGTGCATCAAAAACTGCGCAGGAGTAGTCCCTTCTTTCCTTAATATTGGGCGAGTAGCTGGACTTGCGCAACACGGTGCCCATTTCCTCAGCGATCGAAGCGAATAAGTGTTTGAAAATTTCTAAGCGAATCGGGTCATAACTCATTTGCCCACCTCGATGATAATGTTATGAAATTCATCCACCCAGGCAGTGTCGCTGGGATGGAGCAGGATGGTAGTATCGGAGCGCACCACCACCGCTGGCCCTTGCATGCGGTTGCCAGGCTGTAACGATTCAGCCCGGTAAAAGGGAGTCGGGATGCTGCCCTGGTCAAAAACCACCTCGCGAGTTTCGAGAAAAGCCTGTTCTGGGCTGGGATCAACCATTGGATGCGGGGTTAAAGGAGGTGGGTTGCTGCGGCCAATGGCGCGTACCCGCAAGTTGACGATTTCGATCCCTTCCTCTGGTTTGGCGTACCCGTAGGTCTTTCGGTGTTGTTGATGAAAACGCTCTATAAAATCAGAACTGAAGGGAATATTCAGCTCGTAAGATTGCCCTTTATAACGCATATCCAGGCTGCGTTCTATGTCAATGGCTGCCTGGGCAACTCCCTCAGCCTGCACTTCCGCCAACCCTCTCTGGGCTAGAATATTCAGGTGAGCGGACAATGCCTGTTCAGGGCTATCACCCGGCAACATCACGGTCTGCGAATAATCTTTGATCACATCCGCCACCAGCATCCCATACGCGGAGAGTGTTGATGCTAAAGGTGGAACCAGCACCCGCGGAATACCCAACCCGCGAGCCAGGTCGGCAGCATGCAAACTGCCCGCACCACCAAAGGAGAGCAGCGTGAAACCACGCGGGTCACGACCGCGTTCGACGGATATGACCCGTAGAGCACGCTCCATATGGGCGTTGGCCACCTGAATGATACCCAACGCGACCTGGGTAGTTTCCATCCCCAGCTGGTCGCCAAGTGTGGCTACTGCCTGCCAGGCACGCTCTGCATCCAATCGCATGGCACCGCCCAGGAATAACTCAGGGGACAGGCGACCAAGTACAACGTTGGCGTCGGTGATGGTCGGGGTCAGGCCTTTGCCGTAGCAGGCTGGTCCAGGATCGGCTGCGGTGCTCTCGGGTCCAACCCGCAAAGCACCCCCCGCATCCACCCGTGCGATCGATCCACCACCGGCCCCAATGGTGTGAATATCCAGCATAGGCAGGTGGATGGGCAACCCGTTCACCATTGCTTCGGTGGTGATCTGGTAGCTGCCATCAATCAGCGAAACGTCGGTGGAGGTACCACCCATATCAAAGCCAATCAGATGGGGTGCTTCGTTTTTGTTGATGGTCTTGCCAATATACTCGCAACCCACCACGCCGCCCGCTGGCCCGGAGAGGATGCAACGTACCCCTGCACGGCGTGCTTCTTCCGGTTGAATAGCACCGCCGTTGGATTGCATCACACTTAAATGCATCCCGGGCTCAAGTGCTTGTTCAAGATAGGTGAGATATTTTCCTAATATCGGGGAGACGTAAGCATTCACCACCGTGGTGCTGCAGCGTTCGTATTCACGGAATTCGGGCAGGATCTCGGAGGATGCTGAGACGAAGTAACCTTCTGCCCGCAATCGCTCGGCAATCAGTGCTTCGTGCGCGGGATGTAAAAAGGAGAACAGCAGGCAAACCGCGATGGATTCAACCCTGGTGGATTTAATCCCCGTTAACAGGTCATCAAGTTGTTTGGGATCGAGTTGCTTTAAGACCTCACCCGTGTATAGTACTCTCTCCTCCACCTCAAAACGCTGTTCAGCAGGCACCAACGGCTGCGGCATCGCAACAGTCAGGTCATATAACGCAGGGCGGTTCTGCCGCCCAATCTGGATCACGTCTTTAAAACCAGCCGTGCTCACCAAAGCGGTTTTAGCACCTTTGTATTCCAAAAGGACGTTGGTAGCCACGGTGGAGCCATGCACGATGGTGGCTTGTTTGTCAGCACGATCTGCAAAGATGCGTTGCAAACCTTCCAGTACAGCTAGCGCCGGGTTGAATGGAGTGGAGAGGACCTTGAATGTCTCAATTTGATGGGTACTTGGGTCATAAATGACGAAATCGGTGAAGGTGCCGCCGATGTCGATACCGATGCGCAAGGTGTTGATAGCGTTCATTGAATTATTATAGTATGGAAAGTGGTTGAAAGTGGACAGGTAAAAGTTGACAAGGGTTCGTTTGTCGTACTGAAATAAGCTTACAGGTCAGAATTTAGAAATCTTTCTATTTCGTTTTTACCCTCTGCATAATGCAACGAGAAATTCTCCATAAGATCATTGATAATTACATCGCAAGTTTGTGATCGTAGCCACTTCAAAGCAGATTCATCTGTACCATCGAGACGCTCAGAAATATCCAAAGTCAGCGCAACATCATTTCCTACATCGCGATCAAGCGAACATCGCCAGCTGCCCGAACCTTTGTTATAAACACCCCAAACTTCTTTTACCAGATTGAGACTATGGATAGCAGACTCAAAGGAATCATAAGCCTCTGATAATTGATCGGGCCAATTGTGCGCACTCAAATGATTGTAGTGAGTCTGTATTTCTTCCAATTGAACCAGGAAGGCTACATAAGATAGATCCTTTAATCCCACCCCCTCCTGAGGATCTGTCGCTTCCACAAATAAGGCATAGTCCTCTTTAAATTCATCACTCAACCCACCTGAACAACCAGCAATGTTGGAGAGGAGAATGAGAGAAAATGTTATTTTAAGAAACCGATTCACTGCCACAACTTTCGACGTTTCATAACCATTATGGCATTTGTGACGATTAAATTCAATCAGTCCTGTAGATCGGGCTGGCGATTGGAATTTAAGGGAATTTGAGGTTTGAGCATTAAGCGCACCAACCGTTTAACTCCTGTTTCATTGAGTTTATCCCAAATCAAGAGTAGAATGAATACCATCCAAATAATTATCGAACGATCTCGTATCTCCCTTTGCGGATTTCCAGTCTACGAGACTAAATGGTGGAAATTCCGAATGAGGAAATCATGTTATACAAATACACCTGCAAGAGCATGGGTTTAAATTGTCCCTTCGTGGCAACAGATGCATCACTGGAAGAAGTGACCAGGAAGGCACTTGAACATGTGATCGAAGTGCACAAAAAAGATTTTAACAATATCGAGTCACCCGAGGAAATTCAACGCATGTCGCAGGCGTTGGAACGATCCATTCGGGTCGTAGTGGGATAAAAATTTCAGGTAATTTCTTACCGCTTTCCCTTTACCTACGCGTAGTAGTTATGTAACAACCTCGTCATAATATGCCCAGCCATCTAGCTCAGGGGGTTGAATGCCCAATTGGGTGAGGATTAACAAAATTTCTCCATTTAATAATTATTCCAATGACTTAATTTCCCTGATCATAATTAACCTAATTTGATGGTTTAGTTAATTTCTGATCTACTCTATTCCCCGCATACCGTTGCCAGGTAAAGGGAGTGCTACTTCATTGGACTAGTATATTTCCAAGTGCTTATTGCAAAATAAATTTCCTGAGCAAAATGTTATTCAAATTAGCTTAAACCGCAATAAACTCAATTTGAAATTGTAAGTTTTCTTAAAATATTTGTTTGATTATTGACAAACAAACATTTTCAAGTATCATAATGATATAAATCAAACATTTTTTCGAGGAAAAAATGATTTCTGATCTCCGGCATCAAATAATTATCAATAATTTAGAAAATCTGGGTTCTGTGACAGTTTCAGACCTTGTAAAAGAATTTGGCGTATCTGAAATGACAATCCGAAGAGATCTTGACATTTTAGAAAATAAAGGTTTATTACGACGAGTTCATGGAGGAGCAGTCAGCCGAAGAGGGCGAAGTTATGAACCTCCTTTTATGATGCGGTCTACAGAAAATTTGGAAAGCAAACAGCGAATTGGAAAAATGGCAGCGTCTTTAGTTAACAATGGCGATAGTATCACACTTGATATTGGTACCACGACATTAGAGATTGCTAAAAACTTGCACAGCAAACAAGATTTGACTATTATCACGCCCAGTTTGCAAATTGCGAATGAATTAGTCAACCATCCAGGAATTCGTTTAGTAGTTTCAGGGGGTATATTACGGCCTGGAGAACTTTCTATGGTTGGTCATTTAGCAGAGAGAATTTTTGAAGAGTTTTACGTAGACAAATTGTTTTTAGGAGCTGGCGCTATTGATTTGAAAAATGGAGCGTCTGAATTTAATATTGAAGATGCTTTGGTCAAAAGAGCAATGGTTAGAACAGCTAAACAAGTAGTTCTTGTTGCGGATTCCACAAAATTTAACCAGGTAGCTTTTACTTCAATAGTTGATACTAAATCCATCCATACAATCATTACAGATAATGAGCTTAATCCCGACATTGCATCGCAACTAGAAGCAGAAGGGATAGAAGTATTTCTTACATAAATCAATGGAGGTAATATGTCGCAAATATTAAAAGATGTTTTTGGAGTGAAAAAGCCTGTAATTGCAATGGCACATATCCCAGCAATTCCAGGGACCCCAAGGTACAATCCTGCGAAAGGTGTGGAAGGGGCTTTAGAAGCCGTACGAAAAGATGTTGCACATTTACTCAATAATGGAGTGGATGCGATTATGTTTTGTAATGAAGATGATCGTCCGTACACATTCCAGGCAGGATTTGAAGCTATAGCTGTGATGACGAGGATTGTCACCGAATTACGTCCAATCGACAGACCATTTGGCGTTGATTTTTTATGGGATGCCTATGCTCCTATTGCTATTTGTAAAGCAACAGGAGGCTCGTTTATTCGTGAGGTAGTGACTGGAGTGTATGAAAGTGATATGGGGCTTTGGGCACCTGATGCCGCTAAAATTTATAGATATCGGCACGCAATTGATGCAGATAATGTTCGTGTTTTTGCAAATATTACCCCGGAATTTGCTTCGCCTTTAGGAACTCGAGATGTCGCCGAGCGGGCTAAAAGTGCAGTCGTATCAACTCTTGTCGATGGAATCCTTATCGCTGGATCGATGGCTGGGACAGAACCTGATTTTTCACTTGTGCAAAATGCTAAAAAGGCCGTAGGGGATGAAATTCCAGTTTTACTAAATACAGGTGCGAAACAAGAAAACATTCGCCAATATTTAAGCGTAGCTGACGGTGTTATTGTTGGATCAAGTTTGAAAGTAGATGGAAAAACCTGGAATCCTGTTGATCCTACGCGGGTAAAAGCATTTATGGAAACAGTCAAAGACGTGCGAAAGGAACTTAAATGAGTTTACAATATTTGCTTGGAATCGATATTGGGACAACGGGAACAAAGATACTGCTCGTAAGCACAGATGGAAAAATCCTTGCTGAGGTTAATAAAACCGCTACTCTAATATCTCCCTATGCGAATTGGGCAGAAGAAGATGCCACTGAGTGGTGGAATAATATATGCGCTGGTGTTCCTGAATGTTTAAATAAAGCAAATATTAAGGCTGAAAATATATTGGCTGTTGGTGTGAGTGGAATGGTTCCAACCACTATTCTTGTTGGAAAAGATGGAAAACCACTGCGGAGAAGTATTCAACAAAACGACGCACGATCCATTCTGGAAATCGATGAATTCAAAACGAAAGTGGATGAACAAGAAGTATTTCAAAAGACCGGTTCAGCGATCACCCAGCAAAGTGTCGGACCAAAACTTTTGTGGTTATCCAAGAACGAACCAAATTTCTTTGAGCAAACCAGATGGGTTATGGGTTCGTATGATTATATAAATTTCTTGCTTACGGATAATCCCGTACTGGAACAAAACTGGGCTCTTGAAAGTGGCCTTTTTGATATTCATAAAAAAGATTGGGATGATGAGCTTCTAAAATTATCTTTAATCTCTAAAAATCAATTACCTTCAATTCATGCTCCAAGCGATATTATTGGTAATGTTACTGCAAAAGCAGCACAACAAACTGGATTAAAGGCAGGTACACCAGTCGTTGCTGGCAGCGCAGACCATGTTGCTTCAGCATTTTCAGTCGGTGTCAAACAAAATGGAGATTTATTGGTTAAATTAGGTGGCGCAGGCGACATTCTTTATTCATTGGATAAATTAGCCATCAACGAAGCCTTATTTCTGGATTACCATGTAATACCAGGGTTGTTTCTTATAAATGGTTGCATGGCTTCCAGTGGATCGATTATCAAGTGGTATAGAGATACTTTTGGGTCAGGCCTGGATTATCCTGAATTGGATGGGGAAGCATGGAATATTCCAGCGGGGTCAAATGGATTAATTCTTTTACCTTACTTTATAGGAGAGAAAACACCTATATTTGATCCATTGGCGAGAGGTGTTTTCTTTGGACTAACTTTACAACATAGTCGAGCTCATTTATACAAAGCGATTCTGGAAGGCATTTCTTTTGGGTTTTTCCATCATATACAGGTGTTGTATGAAGCTAAATTTCAAATTAATCGGGTACGGGTTTCAAATGGAGGAGCTAGAAGTAAATTATGGCGCCAGGTGACTTCGGATGTAATAGGATTCCCTCTTGAAGAAGTAGCCAATCACCCCGGATCTTCATTGGGGGCTGCTTTTATTGCAGGGATGGGCGCAGGTGTTTTTTTAAATTGGTCTGAAATTGAAAAATATATTCAATTAAAATCCCCCACCATACCAAACATGAAAAATCATGAGAAATATCGGAAGCTTTATGATGTCTATCGGGATTTATATGAAATAAACAAAATCAATTTTAGAAAATTGGCGCGAATTGAAGGTTTTACTGAATGACCGATGTTGATTAAGGAGCTTTACGATTAATGAAAATTAAAAAGAAGATTGGGTTAATCATTGCAAATAGTATTCTCATATTAGCTTCCTTGTCCGTTTTATTGCCAATTTTTTGGGTGATTCGCACTTCCATTGCAAACAGATTAATTGCTTACAAAATTCCCCCTGTATGGATTTTCACTCCAACCTTGGATAATTTTAAAACGATTTTTGAAACATATCCTTTTCAAGATTATTTTCTAAACAGTTTAGTAATTTCCTCTGCGGGCAGTTTGGTGGCTTTGATGATCGGGTCATTGGCAGCTTACTCAATTGCTCGATTTAGGACTGGAGAGCCGACTTTGCGCTTGAGCATGTTAAGTACGCAGATGCTACCTCCTATTGCGTTAGTTATCCCGATCTTTTTGATCATGAATGTTATAAAACTTTGGGACACCATGACAGGCCTCATCCTTGCTTATCTTTCGTTTAATTTACCTTATACTGTTTGGATATTGGTCAGTTTCTTCCAAAACATTCCAATTGAAATGGAAGAAGCTGCCATGATTGACGGATGTTCCCGGTTTCAAAGTTTGATCAAAATTGTCTTTCCGGTAGCGTTACCGGGATTATTATCAGCAGGAGTCTACAACTTCATTCTAAATTGGAATGAATTCCTATTTGCCTTGATTTTAACAGGTAGAAATACTCGCACTTTGCCTGTCGCTATTTCCAGTCTTTGGACACAACAAGGGGTGAATATTGGTGCTGTATCAGCAGCAACAGTTATCACAATATTACCAGTCATTTTTTTGACGTTCGTTATTCAAAAATTCTTGGTTAGAAATCTAACATTTGGATCTGTCAAAGGATAAGTAGGAGGTGAAACGAATAGATTCATAAAATTGCCCGTCTGTAAATTATTTCATACCAATACTAATATGGAGGAATAAAATGAAAAAAAGAATAACCGTAATAATAGCCGTAATTTCTATCATGAGCATGTTGCTGGCTGCCTGTTCGAGTGGTGAAACCCCAGAGACAACATCTTCTGGAAAACCTTTTGAAGGCGTCACCATCAATGTGATGATGGAAGGTGTCCCTGACACGGAATATGTTCAAGCAAAATTAAGTCAATTTGAAGAACAGTCTGGCGCTAAAGTTAATATTGAAGTATTAAACTACGCTTTAATGCATGAGAAATTAGTTCCCCAACTCACTGCACGTGAAGGATCAGGATCATATGATTTAATCGTAGTTGATAATTACTGGGTAGCTGAATTCAATCGAGCTGGTTGGCTTCTACCACTAGACGATCGGATAGCTGGGAGTGAAACAATCCAAGTGGATCAATATTTGCCTTCCATGATGGAAATGGTTGGTACATACCAAGGGGCTACCTATATGCTGCCATTCTACAATTACGCAATGGCTCTGGTTTATCGTAACGATCTCTTCACTGATCCTACAATCCAGCAGGAATACAAGGATCAATTTGGCAAAGAAATAGCCTTGCCAACTAGTATTCCTGAATACATTGAGTTAGCAAAATTCATGACCCGAGATACAGATGGTGATGGCAAAATTGATATTTATGGCGCCTCAATGCAAGGTTTAAGACCAGACCCAACAGCTATGGAATTCCTCAACTATCTGTATAGTATGGGTGGAACGATGTATGATTTAGAGGGAAATGTTACATTGACACAAGAGGTTGGTGTTGCGGCATTAGACGCTTATGTTGAGGCAATGAAAACAGTTGCTCCTCCAGGAGCTCCTTCTTATGGCTTTGACGAAGCTTTTGCAACTGTTGCTCAAGGGAATGCTTTTAGCTATATCACTTACAACTGGATGGTTCCTGTTCTGGATGATCCAGAAAAATCAGAAGTGGTTGGAAAAATGAAAGTAACAGCGGTACCTGGTGGTGTTGGCTTGCTTGGTGGTTGGGGATGGGCAATTCCCAAATCTTCTCCAAATCCAGATGCTGCATGGGCGTTCATTGAATGGGTGGAATCATTCGATATCGCAAAAGAACGCGCATTAATGGGTGGAGCACCGACTCGGTCGGATGTCTTCCAAGATGCGGATGTTCTTGCTAAATACCCTCATTATAAAGATGTAGAAAAGATTGTCGCAGACTCTATTATGTTCCCTATGCAGTCACGGGCTCCACAGATTGTTGAGGTGTTAGGTCGAGTAATCTCAGAAACAATCGCTGGTAGTATTACTTCAGAAGAAGCAATTCAGCAATTGATTACTGAAGCAGAAAACTTAGCCGACAAGTAAAGATTGGATTTCAACGGGATCTCCTTTTTCTTAAAGGAGATCCCAACATTTTTGAATTGAAAGCAGTTTTATGGCGAAAAGTACTTTTTTTTCAAATTTACCTAAACATGATCAACAAACAGCCCGAAAACTGGTAGTTCCTGCAATCATTGGGATTTGGATTGTCGTTCTTTTTCCACTGTTATATGCATTGTATGTAAGTGTGCATGATTGGATTCTAAGTCAGGGAGGGATCGGTTCATTTAACTTTGCAAACTACATAACAATCTTAAATGACCCCCTTTTACTGAATTCTGCAAAAAATACAATTATTTTGACAATCAGTGTTGTTGTCTTAGAAATCTTTATTGGTTTTGGTTTGGCATTATTGTTAAATAATAAAGGAATTCGATTTCGCAATATTTATTTATTCATTCTACTCATACCCATGCTCATGCCTCCAATTACAGTCGGATTAATTTGGCGACTTTTGTTACATCCTGAATTGGGAATTATCAATTATGCTTTAGGTGTGGTAGGTTTGCCTCAACCTTTGTGGTTAGCAACACCAAATCTAGCAATGATTACCCTCATTATTGTGGATGTTTGGCATGAAACCGCATTTATCATTCTGGTATTATTAGCGGGGCTAACAAGTATGCCCGAAGAAATTTATGAAGCGGCAATTATTGATGGGGCAAACTCCGGGCAAAAATTTCAATTTATTACATTACCACTAATGGCACCAACCATTTTGGTTGCCACAATCATTCGTATGATAGCCGCCTTGAAAACCTATGATCTTGTATATATTCTTACAAGAGGTGGTCCTGGAATTTCAACAGAGACAATTAGTTATTATATCTATAAGGTGTTTTTTGTTGCGTTGGATGTAGGAAAAAGTTCAGCAATGGCATTTCTCTTGTTGGTTGTAATTGTATTAATGACTTTCATTTTAATGAAAGTCATGCAGAGAACAGAACAATATTATTGATTTAAAGGAATTAACAAATGGAGACAAATCTATCAGGAAAAGTATTCGTTTTAACTGGCGCAGGAACTGGAATTGGTAGAGCATCAGCTATAGCATTGAGTAAAGCCGGAGCGAAAGTTGTTGTAACTGACTTAAGTGAGGATCTTGCTAAAGAAACAGTTAAAATTATTACTGAATCAAATGGTAAATCAGAATATTATCAATTAGATGTGACAAAAAGTGATCAATGTAATCATGTGGCACAGTTAGTTCTTAATAAGTATGGACGCATTGATGGTTGGGTGAATAACGCCGGTGTTAGTAGCATGAATCGTCTGGTTGATTTAACTGAAGCGGATTGGGATTTCAATATGGATGTAAATGCTAAAGGAGCATTTTTTGGTACTCAAGCTGCTGTTCGTATCATGACAAAACAGGACCCGGATCCGAAATCAGGGCTACGTGGAAAGATTATAAATATTGCTTCAATGGCTGCCAAACGCGGGAATGCCCCGTTCTTAGCTCATTATGTTGCTTCAAAATTTGCTGTACTTGGTTTTACTCAGGCAGTGGCTGGTGAATTAGCAGAATTTGGCATAACTGCGAATTCCATTTGTCCCGGGTATGTAGCAACCAGCATGCAAGAGCGAGAATTAGCTTGGGAAGCAAATCTTCGAGGTATTACAACTGAAGAAGTTAAGAAACTTTATATTTCTGACACACCATTACGTAGACTTGAAACGGCTGAAGATGTGGCTTCAATAGTTCTTTTCTTAGCCTCTTCTTTATCTGATTTTGTTACTGGTGAAGCAATCAATGTAAATGGCGGCTCGTTCATGGATTAATCCTTATGCTTAGTTATTTAGAGTCTGCAATTCTTGCAGCAAAAACGGCAGGAAATTTTCAGCGAGAAAAATTTCGTTCCTCCATCATTATTAGAGAGAAGTCCCCTGCTAATCTGGTGACAGAAGTTGATATACAATCTGAAAATATAATAATTAAAGTGTTAACAGAGAATCATCCTTCTGTTGGTTTTCTTGCAGAAGAACAGCACACTTCTGAAGTTAAAGCATCGGCAGAACGTTGGATTATTGATCCATTGGATGGCACTACGAATTTCGCACACGGATATCCGTTATTTGGGATTTCTATCGCATTCGAACGAGACAACATCATTGAATTAGGAGTTGTGTACGTACCCATTTTGGATGAAATGTTCGTTGCGCAACGAGGTAAAGGTGCCCACCTTAATGGAAAATCCATTAAGGTTTCGCATACAAACCATTTAAAGGATTCATTTTTAGCATCAGGTTTTCCTTACGATGCGTGGACGAATAAAGATAATAACACGAAAGAATGGGAAAATATAATCAAATCTGTTGTCTCCAGTCGCTGTGATGGATCTGCTGCGATTGATTTATGTTATGTTGCGGCGGGTTTTCTGGATGGTTATTGGGAATTAGACCTTGAAGCTTGGGATATGGCAGCTGGTTCCTTAATTGTCGAAGAGTCTGGAGGACAGGTATCTTTACCAGATGGAAACATATTTACACCATATCAAAGAGGTGTTTTAGCAAGTAATGGTTTATTACACAATGCGATTTTAGAGAAATTGGCGAGATGATAACTTAAAATAAGCTTTTCCTCGCAAAAACCTGTCTTCTCAATGAACGCGTGGTGTCACCAAAATAATCCTGCCACCAGTCATCAGTACGCAACGGTTTCGGTGGATCATCCGGATCACGCCACTGCAATGACTCCCGGAAGGCAAAGTGGCTATACAATCGCATGAACTCACCCAGGTAGATATCCGCCACACGCGTATTGCCACGAATCACGAGCATATTTTCATCATTGCGGATGGTGGAGGCTTCGCTGAAGTTCGCCGACCCGCAAATCACAATCGGATCATCCCCAAACGGGTCGATCAGCATGAATTTATTGTGCACATAGCGCACATGCGCATTCAGTCCGCTTAATCGTTCCTGCAGCCACCCATCCACCTCATTCGTGCGGATGAAATCCCCCACCGCAAAGACGTTCTCTGGCTTGTTTCTCAGCCTCTGAATCTTGCCCTCCTCCGCATCCTTTTCTGGCCCATCCCGCATAGAGCGGGTCTTCTTCTCCAGCAAGGCAAACCGTAAACGTGCTTGAGAAGTATCATAAACATCCTTAAAGACATCCGACATCCCAAAAGCAAAAGTCATAAAAAGGCTATCGGTTGCGTTGCGAGCCAGCTGTGCATACCAATCCAGCGCATCCAGGTTCTTGCGTGGGCTGAAGATGGCAGTCGTTCCTGGCAATGGAAGCCCAGCGGGGAGAGGTGTGAGCGTTTCAACGCTATTTTTCAAATCAGTGGAGGTCGGATCTCCAGCCAAAACGTGCCAGTAATCCAGAAACTGCTGGGCGATGATCGCATCCTCTACCACATGCGCCACATTCGAATGGCCATAAATCCCACCCTCTGTAAAATTGGTCCCTCCTGTCCAGACGGAGTGAGGAATACCGTGCGTCAACTTCACAATGAATTTGTTGTGGGAGATGTAGGACTTGGGCTGCGTGCGTTGGAAGCTGACACCAGGCAAATCCAATCCCAATGCTTGCAGGCTGGCGATGTTCTTCAGTTTGGGATTGTCCTGCCGGGCATCATACACAAATTTCACATCCACCTCTGCGTCCAGGGCCTCTTTGACAACATTTAAAAAACGCTCGTAATAGAATTCATAGGCTGCGATCCGCAAACTGTCCACGCCTGGCACACAGGAGCGCACATACTCCTCCAGGGCTTCATTCAACCCACGCGAGAGCCACTCATACGCCTTGCGGTTAGGGATGGCGTCGGGAGGGTTATCCCCAAAGCGGTTCATATAGGCCTGTGAGCCGGAGACCCCGCGATTGAAATATACATTGTGCTCATCGGAGGTGACGTGTTCGGTGGAAATATGGATCACTGATGTCGCAAAATCGGTTAAGGCTTGTGGGGAGCCTTTTTTGGCGGTGATGGTGTAAATGTAGTCATGATCAGGCTTGACGGTGTAATCCGCCCATTGGAAACTCTGGATAGGATGATCACGGGTGGAGACTTGCGAGCCGGTAGGGAGCCCCGGATCAGTTTCCGTGAAGGTCTTGGTGCCTTTTAAATAGTAGGCTTCATTCTCGGTAAGGTCTTGCCGATGGATCGAGAAACCCAGCAACCCGTCACAATCCACCTCCGGCAAATCAAAACCGAGCAAAACAACATACGTGCCGGCGATAGCATGCACCCGTAAACCGTCATTAATATTGGTCACACGCATCAAAACCTCCTAAGAGCTAATACCGGGTTGGAGGTATGGCTAAAGTTATTGTATTGCGAATGAAAGGTATAAACAAGCAGGTGGAGAAGGATAAGGAGTATGACAGTGGTTGGATTTTTGGTGTAAACCGATTGTAAGGCTATTAAAGATGTTTTCCATATTTAAAAATGCTATACTCATTGATGAAGGTTTTCTCGTTGTGGGGGAAATTACCAAGTAGCCCTCAATTCACGCCCTAATAAATATCAAACTTCAATCTTTTTTTATGAAATCTATTTTATTGGATCAAGTCAATCAAACCCTTTTCCAAAAACTGAAAAGTGTATTAATCATAATGGAGGGAATTGTGAAGTCTATCTTATCTGGTAAAAACCTGCTTTGTTCATTGGTTATCTTAACCTTTCTTGTCGCGTTAGCACCACAAAATATTTTGTTTGCAGAAGATAATCTACCAGCTTTTGAGGATTATGTCTTCCTGACCAGTTGGGGAGGTGAAGGAAAACAAATTTTAAAACCAAATGATGTGGCAATTGGCTCAGATGGAAAAATTTATATAGCAAATACTGAATTAAATAGGATCACAATAGTAGATCAAAGTGGATTTATATATAATGAAATAGGTGGTTTTGGAAAAGATGATGGGGAATTCGAAAGTCCATCAGGAGTTAATGTAAATGATATGGGGGAAATCTATGTTGTAGATAATTGGAATCAACGTATCCAAAAATTTGATTCCCAAGGAAATCATTTGCTCACTTGGGGTGAATATGGACATGGAGATGGACAATTTTGGGGTCCGATGGGGATTGCCTTTGATAATGATGGAAATGTGTATATTGCCGATAGCGGGAATAATCGCATTCAAAAATTTACTTCAGATGGAGTGTTCTTGGAAACTTTTGGAACACAAGGGTCGGAGAATAATCAATTTGATCGCCCCTTTGATGTTGCATTTGATTCTGATAGTAATATCTATGTTTCAGATTCTGAGAATTTCCGAGTTCTAAAATTTTCATCGAGTTGGGAATATATTACAAAATTTGAAATCATTGATACCACGGGCTGGGATGATTTTATTAAACCTAAAGGAATTGTGATCGATCAACAAGATCATTTAATAATTACTGGAAATAACCAAGTATTTGTTCTTAACTCAGATGGCTCTATACTTAAATCTTGGGGAGAATACGGTGAAGAAATAGGAAAATTTAAATTTGTCACAGGGGTGGATGTAGACGAACACGGAATAATTTATGTTACTGATCAAAACAATAATCGCATACAAATGTTTGATTTGAATGGAAACATCATAAATGTTGTAGGTGTAGATCAAGAAACTCAAGGGTATTTTTATACTCCACAAGGGATAGCTATTGTAAACAATTATGTCTATGTAGCGGATAGTGGAAATAGTCGCATTCAAAAATTTAATCAAGATGGAACATTTCTTCTGAGTTGGGGAGAATTTGGTAGTGATCAAGGGCAATTCAACTATCCTAATGGCATCGATGGTGACTCTGATGGAAACGTCTTTGTTGTGGAACCTAATAATCATCGAATTCAGAAATTTGATCCAAACGGAGAGTTTATACTATCTTGGGGAGAGAAAGTTGAAGAGGAGTATTCCCTAATAAAACCAATGGGGATTGCTGTTGATCAAAATGATAATATATTCATTACGGATGCAGGAAATCTCAGGATACATAAATTTGATAGCATTGGAAATTTCTTAACAAGTTGGCAAATTGAGGGGGAGTTAACAATATCACCAGGCATCAGGGATGTAGCAGTTGATAGTAATGGAAATGTTTTCGTCTCTGACACACACAAAAGTCAAATATTGAAATATTCAAACAACGGAGAATTTATTGCCAAGTGGGATATTTACCAAGATCCTTCCATTCCTTATCCAGCTTGGACTGAGGGGATTGTAGTTGATTCAAACAATGACATTTATGTTTCTGGTATTTGGTTTCCGAATATTCAAAAATACTCGAACAATGGTGAGTTGCTTGGAATCTATGGCCGACAAGGGCATGGTCCTGGAGAATTTGGTTATGGATCAAAATTAGCAATTAATGATGAAGGGGTTCTTTTTGCTTCTGATGTCGAAAATCAACGCGTTCAAGTGATCTCTCCATATCCAAAAGAAGTTGACCCTAGCTTTGGTTTGGTGAATAATGGAGGATTTGAATCAACCTTTGATGTAAAGATGGATATGTATAATTACACCTCACTGGATGAAGGTGTGGCTTTCACACACAGGACAGTTAATATTGAAATACTGGAATTAGACAAATGGACATATTGGGGAAACCTAGGTATTTCAATTTCTGATAATGCTCAAGAAGGAAACAACGCACTTCAATTAGGCAAACCTGTTAACCAGGAACCTCAAGGGATTGGTGAAGCTTGGGCATATCAGGTTGTTTATATAAGACCAGAGTGGGTATCGCCTGAACTTTCATTCAAATACAATGTGTTTACCAATGATAATATAGAATCGTCAGACTTCTTTGTAGAAATTCAAGATGGTGTTGGCTGGAATCACTTAACCCCAGTGGTGCGTGATGGGTATGTATCTGAAGCCAAATTTGGGTTACCCGAAGAGGCTACTGATTTAGGATGGAAAACAGTTACCTGTGACCTTTCAGTATTTCGTGGTCAAACCATTCGGTTAGTATTTTCAAATCGCAATTTGTGGCCAGAATCAAAGGGGGTCTGGACATATTTGGATGATGTGAAGATATCCGATGAGTCAAAGAAGATTTTTTTGCCTTTGATCAATCGTTGAAATTAAAATTAGGATTTTCGAATTCAATCATTATAATCAAAACTCACTTATTCTTGTTGAAGTATTCTCGTGTAAGCAAGTAAGGGGTTGAATATTTCACTTAAACCTAATGAAATTTGTTATCAGAAAATAGGTTTTGAGATTACTTAATCTCCTCAGAGAGCTTAATGATGGTTGGCAACACTGCTTGTCTTAAAAGAGGATAGTTTCAAATTATACATAATTTCCTCTATCAAATAGCTGTTAGCCATCTGTAAGGCAGGGCAATCGCAAAGTCAAGAATTAAGCACCTCCAACAAGAAATTGGTATCCATACCACAAAGCATTCTTTTTGTCTTGGCACCACATTTTTTAGATTTGTTTTGTCTCAACAAATTGAACGCCATTTTTCTAATCAA
>JACDJB010000166.1_pt1 | contig 90897 bp, 81 predicted proteins | sample 7454121 | NCBI WGS metagenome assembly JACDJB01 (sample SAMN14253290, study PRJNA609438) | sludge metagenome | isolation source: sludge after 25d culture with pyrite | collected 2018-12-20 | reverse complement strand
ATCATCAGCAAAACTGTCAAAAAGCCCATTCCATAAACACCCAATGGGAGCTTGCCTGGTTTTTTATTGGATTTTTTCTCGGTTTTTGGTGGTTCCGGTAAAAAGAAATACACCATAATTAAAATGAAAAAACTCACCGAGTACGCTGCAAAAGCATAACGCCAGCTGAGTAATGCCAGCCATCCGGACATCAGAGTAAGAATAATGCCACCTAATGTGGCAATCGATGAGGAAAGCCCCATGGTGGTTGAACGTTCTTCCCCTTGGTAAAAGTCTGCGATGAGCGATAGAGAAAGGGCAGATACGAGTCCGGTTCCTACACCTAATAAGGCTCGCATGACCAATATCATCGTAATGCTGTTCATCAACCCGCCACCGACACCAGCCAGGAAATAAAGGGTTAACCCCACAAATAGAATGTGGCGTTTGCGTAATTTTAAGGATATTCGACCAGTTAATAAGCTGAAAGGGATGATAAATAGGGGGGTTAGTGTCAGGGTCATTTGAATTAACAATGGATCTGCTTCCGGAAATGCTTGTTGAATTTTACCCAGTGCAGGAGCAATGGCTGCACCAGATAAAACAGAAAGAAAAGAAAGCATGAGGATTGTTGGTTTTAATAATCTTGATTTGAGCATCATATTTTAATAAGGACCCCTGCTGTTAAGTATCACCTGACAGTCAACCATTTGTTTAGAAGTATTTTACACCGAAATTACGAATCAAACCTTAAATACTTGCGGGTACTACAAAAATGTAAAGCATTTGTTACATAAACGAGAAATGATTTTTTTCTTAAAATTCTTTGGTTTTTTTCTATATATTTTGGAAAATTAATCTATATAATATATTCATCGTTTGTCCTCATTCCACAATATGAGGATACCAGGCACGTCTGTGCCAAAACCAAATTCGGAGGAGAAAAATGAAAAGAGTAAGTTTTTATTTGTTGTTGACACTATTGGTTGCCACGCTTTTATCAGCTTGCCAACCAGCAGCAGTCGAACCAGGTGCTGAGGAGATTACAGACACCGAACTTAATGTGCTCTGTACCCCACAGGAAGAGTGGTGCCAGGGCATGAAACAGGAATTCGAAGCGCTGTACGGAATTACTGTGAACTATGTCCGCATGTCATCTGGTGAAGCCTTAGCCCGTGTAGAAGCCGAAAAAGATAATCCCACATTTGATATCTGGTGGGGTGGCCCGATCGATAGTTTTGTCGCCGCCAAAGAAAAAGGTTTACTGGAACAATATGATTCGCCCAATTATGGCAATATCCGCGATCCAAAATTAATGAAGGATGTAGATAACTATTGGGTTGGTGTGTATGTTGGCAGTCTTGGTTTTGCTACAAATAAAAACTGGTTGGAAGCCAATCCAGGCGTTGAAGCACCAAAATCATGGGATGACCTCTTAAAACCAGAATTTAAAGATCAAATCATGGTTGCTCATCCATCAACCTCGGGTACTTCCTATACTGCTTTAGCCACAATTTTACAAATTCGTGGTGAAGAAGCAGGTTGGGAATACATCCGAAAATATGCTGACCAGGTAGCCCAATTTACAAAGAGTGGTGCTGCACCCGCTAAATTTGTTGGGCAGGGTGAAGCAGCGGTTGCGATCGTTTTCTCACACGATACCGTCAATGAAATTGAAAACAACCAAATGCCGTTGTTGTTAACCTTTCCCGAAGAGGGCACCGGTTATGAAATTGGTGGTCAGGGCATCCTCAAAGGTGCAAAACATATGCAAGCTGCAAAACTGTGGTTTGATTGGGCGATTTCACCCGAAGGGCAGGCCTTAGGACCGAAGTACAATGCCTATCAGGCGCCAACCGTGAACGGTGTTGAATTATCCCACCCCGAACTCCTGGAAGCCAACATGATCGATTATGATTTCATTTGGGCAGGCACAAACAAAACCGCATTTGTTGATAAATTCACCAACGAAATTCAAAACGCAGAAAATCTTAAACAATAGAAGTACAACAAAGAGGGCGGCATTTGCCGCCCTCTTTTCATTGGAAGGATCATGCAAAATATTGATGTAACCCAAAAAAAGACTCCCAAAACCTCTGAAATTGTTCGACGTATTCGTGAATTCACACTCATCGGAAGAGACCCGGTTCTCTTTATGAGTTTGTTATTAGCTGGCATTTTTATTTTTGTTTTTATTGTTTATCCATTATTTCGCTCGGTTTCTGGTGGATTTATTTCAAAAGAAGGCACTTTTGATATCACCTATTTTGCCCGATATTTTGATGATTATTATGGTCCCGGATTAAGAAAAGCATTTTTTGACACCATGTTGATGGGTGTTTTGACAGCTACATCAGGCACTTTAGTCGGCTTTATCTTTGCCTATGCTGTGGTACGTTGCAATATTCCCGGAAAGAAATATATACATTGGTTGGCATTAGTGCCAACGGTTTCACCACCCTTCGCTTTGGCGTTGTCGATGATTTTGTTGTTTGGCCGTAACGGGTTGATCACAAGAAAAATTTTTGGAATTACATTCGTTTCTGGCATGAATGATGTGTACGGGATGGATGGTCTGGTGATCGTCCAAACCATAACCTTCTTCTCTGTATCTTACTTGATCTTACGCGCAATGCTGGAACGATTAAATCCAGCAATAGAAGAAGCAGCATCCAGTTTAGGCGCAGGGCGTTTCCATTTATTCAGAACGATTACCATGCCACTCCTAGTTCCAGGTATTGCAGCTTCATTTTTGCTGTTGTTTGTTGAATCATTGGCTGATTTGGGGAATCCACTCTTCCTTTCCGGGAATCGGACGGTGCTTTCCGCCCAAATCTTCCTGGCGGTCATTGGAGAATACAATTACCAAAAGGCATCAGCGCTTTCCTTCGTGTTGATGATTCCAACCCTGGTGATCTTTTTAATCCAACGATATTATGTGAATCGGCGCACGTATATTTCTGTAACAGGCAAACCGGCAGGCTCTGTGATCCTTGAAAAAGATCCGATTATCCGTTGGGTTTTTAATATCCTTTGTTATGCGATGATTGCTTTTATTCTTCTATTGTATGCAACCATTGTCTATGGCTCATTCAGTACAGCCTGGGGAGTGGATTTTACACCAACCTTACGCCATTGGGAGATGACCGTCACGCGTGGTATCGAAGCGATTATGGATACCACATTCCTGAGTGCTTTGGCAACGCCTTTCGCAGCGATTTTAGGGATGATTATTGCCTGGTTGGTGGTGCGTAAAAACTTCACCGGCAAAGCAGCCCTGGATTTTACCTCTAATCTGGGCGGTGCAGTACCCGGCACCATTTTGGGTATTGGGTTCGTAATGGCATTCAATAAACCCCCCTTAGCTTTAGCAATCGCAATTTATGCGGTGTTGGCATTGTTTTTTGCACAGGTTGTGGGGAAGTCACGCTGGGAGAGAATTATTATTCTGGTGGCAGGTACTGCTGCGGGTGTTGCATTGAATCAGACTTATGAACCGTATATGTACTACATTCTGGGTGGATTCTATGTGATCACAGCTATCATATTAATGATCACGCAGCGCACATTTAGAAAGCCAATTGCTATAATCCTGATAGGTGTTTATGTAATGTCAACCAATTGGGCTGTGGCAATTTCGCGACCCATTGCAAACCTCAGCCGCTCCATGGAGCGCGGTTTCTGGAGTAATGCCATTTTCCAAATTTCTGATCATATCAAGGTGCTGGTGCAACCGACGCCAGCTCTGCTAGCGATCGCGTTGGTGTTTGCCGGAGTCTTATTATTACAAAACCTTAAGTTACCATGGGTGCGGTATGTGGTGGGTATTTTAGCATTGGCAGCACCCTGCGCACTTTCCTTTGTTGGTGTGCCATATGCTATGGTAGGTGGGGCTTACATCATCATGGGTGCTTTTATTGTGCGCTCGGTGCCAGCTTCTGTTCGGTCTGGTGTGGCAGCGTTGCAGCAAATTGACCCATCCATTGAAGAAGCTTCCAACATTCTGGGTGCAGACGCGCAATACACCTTCCGGAAAGTAACCTTACCGTTAATTCTGCCGGCCTTATTCGCGGGCTTGGTGTTCAGTTTTACACGCCATATGACCAGCGTTTCAGCTATCATTTTCTTAATTTCAGCCAAGTGGAGAATTGTGACCGCTTCCATCTTAAGTGAATGGGAGCAAGGTGGCGTCAGTATTGCAGCTGCATACTCCACGGTAATCATCATATTTGTTTTGATAGCAATCTTTTTATTGAATTTGTTGGTCAACAAAATGTTTAAAGGTAGAGGCTCAGTGGACATGAGCCAGGGATTCTAACGATGATGAGGATACTATGTACTTAACTTTAGAAAATATTACCAAAATATTTCCAGCTCGCGGGGGTGTGGGAGAAGTAACGGCTGTCTACAATGTAGATTTGAGTATTGAAAAGGGAGAATTGGTTACCCTTTTAGGCCCGAGTGGTTGTGGAAAAACAACGACGCTGCGTATGATTGCTGGTTTTGAATTTCCAACCAATGGACAAATTATTTTGGATGGTAATGAAATTAATATGTTGCCACCGCATAAAAGAGATATGTCGATGGTTTTCCAAAGCTATGCAATTTTTCCTCATTTAGATGTATTTGAAAATGTTGCCTATGGATTAAATGTCCTGAGGTTGCCAAAAGCGACGGTTCAGGAACGGGTCAACACAGTTTTGGAATTGGTTCAATTGCAGGGGTTTGGCGATCGTGCTCCGACCCAACTTTCCGGTGGGCAGCAGCAACGTGTCGCATTGGCGCGAGCGTTGGTGATGGAGCCAAAGGTTTTATTGATGGACGAGCCGCTCTCGAATTTAGATGCAAAGTTGCGCGAAGAAATGCGCTTTGAAATTCGTCGTATTCAGAAGGAATTGAATATCACCAGCGTTTATGTAACTCATGATCAGATCGAAGCGATGACATTATCCGATAGAATTGTCGTAATGAATAATGGCATCATTGAGCAGATTGGCACTCCGGTGGAAATGTACCGTTTCCCCAACAGCCGCTTTGTGGCAGATTTCATTGGGCGAGCAAATTTTGTGCATGGTGTTACAAAAGAACAGGTTGGACAGAATCTGTTTGTGCAGGTGTTTGATGAAGTGATGGAGTTAACGAATATTCAACGTGATTTTCGCCCACAGGAATCCGTTAGCCTGATTGTGCGTCCTGAAATGATCAGAATTAATAAAACGGGTGAATTGTTCAAGGGCGTCATTCGCCGTGGTGTTTATTTGGGTGATGTGATTGAATATGATGTTGAGGTGCACGGTCAATTGTTGACTTGTGTAGAGTCTGATCCCTACGTGATGGAATTATTCCCGAATGGTGAAGAGGTTACTGTCGGGTTTGCTGAAGGCTGTATCCAGGTTCTTCCAGAAGAGGAAAACAGCTCCAACGCATAAATCCAGAAAAAATGGTAGTATAGTGAACAAATCTCAACGCAGATTGATAGGTTTTCTATCTTAAGTAAGTGATAGATCATCTTCGTTATAATCCTTTTCAGAAAGGGTTTTTGAAATATGCAATTTCCGATAATTCTCATTGCCTTACTTTCAGCTTTATTGTTTGGATCTGCCACGCCTATAAGCAAGAACCTGTTGTCCCAATTGTCTTCTTTTCAGTTGGCTGGTTTGTTGTATATTGGCGCAGCTATCGGAGTAATTTTTATTGTCGTCCGTGATAAAAAATTTATCCTCCCCTGGCGAATGGATCGGAAAAATGCTTTGCGTTTGTTAGGCGCAGTTGTTTTTGGGGGAATGCTTGGTCCATTAGCCTTGTTGGCGGGATTACGTTTAGCAAATGCTTCTTCCGTTTCTATGTGGTTGAATTTAGAAATGGTAGCAACCGCCATTTTAGGGCATTTCATCTTCAAAGATCATTTAACAAGAACTGGTTGGATCGCAGCAGGTGGGATTCTTTTGTCGGCGGTTATTCTTACATCCGGAGAAGGTTCAGCGGGTATTTTGGCTGGCGTTTTAGTGACGCTTGCCTGTATTTGTTGGGGAATCGATAATCATCTCACAGCATTAATCGATGGGATAACCCCGGCCCAATCGACATTCTGGAAAGGTCTGGTAGCAGGAACCACCAACCTTATTATTGGAATCAGTATTGCTCCTTTGATCGGGTCAATGGGTGCAGTCATTGGTGGTTTGATCCTGGGCGTGTTTGCTTATGGCTTCAGTATTGTGCTTTACATAACTGCGGCGCAACACTTGGGAGCCACACGCAGCCAGCTTATTTTTTCCAGTGCTCCTTTTTGGGGAATATTGTTATCCATCCTGATTTTAGGAGAAAAATTTACCTGGCAATTAGCGATTGCCATCATATTGTTTATTGCATCTTTGGTTTTATTGATGAAGGAACAACATCAACATCAACACATCCATGAAGAAATAGTTCACGAACATCCTCATCGCCATGATGATGGACATCATGATCATCATGATGTTGAAGATCCCGATGAGTGGCATTCTCACCCCCATCAACATGATTTTTTGAAACATGCCCATCCGCACTTGCCAGATTTGCATCATAGACATTCACATTCTCAGGACTGAAAAATTATTCAGATGTAATTAGTTTGGCGTGGGCATCTTTAATTGCCTCTCTGTCCATTTTCATCACTTCACGATCGTAGGTGAGATACCCATTGATTTCGTACTCTACATCACAGATCTCGGTGTAAATGGCTGCCACCAATCCCTTTTCTTTAAGCCGGATCAATTTATCGATCAATTTGAGGTACCAACTGGTCAATTCTTCTTTGCTTTTCACCATACGGTAGGCAAACAATTTCTCCTCCTGCCAAAGGTGATCATCTACTTTCAAACCAATACCGCCAAATTCAGAGAGAGCCACAGCACGTTCCTTTTCAACCTTTGGCATGGCTGGTCCTACGTATTTGTGGATTGAATAGATATCGCCATTGCTCTGGTCGAACCAACCGGAAGCCACATCCATCAGGCGGATGGAGTCATACGCTTTTACCCAATTTCCGATTTCTTTGGCATTGAATTGCCCCCATGATTCGTTAAAAGGTACCCATACCACAATGGAAGGATGATTGTGCAGAGTGTCCAGCATGGTTTTCAATTCAATTTTGAAATTCTCACGGATTTGCTGCTCTTCCCTACCAAACCAGTGATAACGACGATCATCACGAATTTTGAGATTCAAGAGAAAGCCCATCCCCAAGACCAGCGTGTGTGGGACTTTGCCACCGCAGGGCATATCCTGCCAAACCAGCATCCCCAGGCGATCACAATGGTAATACCAGCGGGCTGGTTCTACTTTGATGTGTTTGCGGATCATATTCATACCCAACGACTTGCAGAACTCAATGTCATAACACAGAGCTTCATCGGTTGGCGGGGTGTACAAACCATCCGGCCAATAACCCTGATCGAGGGGACCATACTGGAAGATTTGTCTCCCATTCAAGAAAATGCGCGGGACGCACTGATTATCTTTTTTTATGGTGATTTCACGAAAACCACAATACGAACCGACTGTGTCAATAACCTTAGAGCCCTTAAGAAGGTTAATCTGTAAATCATATAAGGTGGGTTTTTCAGGAGACCAAAGATGTGCTTCAGGTGCTGCAAGGTTAATTTTCTCACCTGGTTCGCCTACTGTTTCAGCCAGTAATGAATCATCCTCAAATATCTGGATTTCCACATAGTAATCCTCCACAACTTCCGAGAGGGAAACCTGTACATCCAGGGTAGTGGGATCGATGTGAGGTGTCAGTTTAATTTCTTTAATGAAGATTTGAGGTAGCGGTTCCAGCCAGACGGTTTGCCAGATGCCAGATACGGCAGTGTAAAACACAAAACCGGGTTGCAGGGTTTGCTTTCCTCGTTCCTGCCTTCCCTGGCTGGTTGGGTCATATACACAAACTACCAGTTCGTTTTCTGTACCATAGCGCAAATAGGTGGTCAATTCAAAGGAGAAGGGATCATAACCACCCTGATGTTCACCAACGTACTGCCCATTGCACCACACTTTTGCACGCCAATCCACGGCACCGAAATGTAATAAAACCCGTTGGTTTTTCCAGTCATCCGGAATTAAGAAAGAGCGTCGGTACCAGAGATGCTGATCCGGTTGCAGTGGTTTTCCAACTCCGGATAATGCTGACTCCACCGCAAATGGCACCAGGATATACCCCTGATAATGCTGCGGTTCAATGTCATCTCCTGACAGTATGGCATACTCCCAAAGCCCATTCAGGTTCAGCCACAGGTCACGGGTCATTTGCGGGCGGGGGTATTCAGGTAAAGGGCAGTCCGGATTCACATCACTCGCCCATCGAGTCTGTATTTTGCCGGGAACAGGAGACCATTCCTTATGATTCATTCACCAACCTCAGTTACTGTTATTTGCTTTGGAATGCGCATCAATGGCAATAATGTGAGTAAATTAATAAGGGCAGCCGCGTAAAAAATGATTGGTGTCGGGATGAAGCCAGCTTCTCCGTTTAAGGTAGTGGCGATGCCGAAATTTCTAATGAGGAAAGAACCAATTGCAGGCCCGATCACCATGGGCAATAAAACCCAGAAAACCATGCGCACTCCCTGGAATTGCCCTCGTTGCTGAATTGGATAAAGGTCTTTCAACCATGCGCCGGAAACAATACCAAAAGCAGCCATGGCAACTGTCTGCAATACCCCAGACACCAGAAGGAAAGGAATGCCACGTGCGAAAGAGAATATCAGTGCAGTAACTGCGGCAGCAAATGCCATCCAAAGTATGAAAGTCCGGCGGGGGATCCGATCCACCAAAATTCCCAGGGGAATTGTGCTGATAGCCGTAAGAATCAAAACACCACCCATGATCATCCCCATCGTGCCTTTATCATACCCGAGAAAATGTTCGATGTAGATCAACAAGTAAGGGAAGGTAACCTGCCATGCGATACCGTTAATTGAGATAGCTAAAAACAATAGAAACAAGACCCTGTTATTGCGCACAATTTCAAAACTGAAGGTGTTGAGTACTTCACGCCAGTAAGGCAAGCGTTGCTTGTTTCTTTCTTCCTCGCTGACCGGCGCATCCTTCAGGAGTAATCCACCAATAATGCCGGTGAGGGTAACCAGACCTCCCAGCCCATAGAAAAACACAAAATATCCAAATTTTTCTATCACCATCCCAGCCAGAGCAGTTGTGATGATAAAAGAAAGAAAAACACTCATTTGAAGCAGACCTTCTACCCTGCCACGGTTGGTAGTATCGGTGATGTCGGTGGTCCAGGCACTGAAATTGGCATCATTGGCGGTGGATCCGAAAAATGTCATGATTGCATCAGCCAGTATCACCATAAAGACAGCCAGTCCAATGGGTCGCAGTAATGAGACTGCCGGAAAGGCTGCTGTAACGATACCCCACAGGATATACCCAAACAGAATATAAGGTCGGCGGCGGCCAAAACGGGTAAATGTGCGGTCGGACAGCGTGCCAATCAACAAGGTGGTGACGGTGGCGGTAATGGCGCTGATGGCAACCATCCAGGCAATGGGTCTTGGATTCGGTGTGAGGGTGTCAAAGACAAATGTATTGAACCAGGCATTTTCCACACCCCAGGCAATTTGCCCGGAGAAAGAAAGAATGCCGATTACAAACCAGGTGCGCACGGAAAGAGGAGTTCTTTGTTTTGTGGAATTTGGCAAGGTAAATCCTTTTCTGAAACGAAACTAGATTAATTATAGTCAGAGAATGCAAAATAAAGATTTATAAATCGTTGATTGTCAGATGTGTAATAAAGTAACATCAATATGGAAAATACCACAAGCAGCATTGATGTTTCACCGAATAAAAATAAGTTTACACTCAAGACTCATAGTTTGTTTGGAGCTTTCCGTTATTTATTTTAGCAACAACAGCTGCACAAGTGAACTATTGGGCACGCCTAATTCAAGCCTTAGGGGCTCCCCCAGCAGGTTTTATGGATCCTGGTGAATGGCCTGAAAATCTATCTGCCCAGTAAATTTTTAATAAATAGTGGTGGATTCACCCCCAGTGAAGTTACCGCTAAAACCACTCCAATTGCAATAAAAACAGCTGAGACCAGGATGGTAGTGAAAGTGCCATTGACTCGTTTCTCCAAAACAGACTGTTGTGGATTCTCAGGGTCGTAATAAACGGTCACATCGCTGCCCGTGGGATATTGTTCAACCACTGATTGCGGTTTACGAACATTGCTAGTGCGCATTCCATAATCAAAGTTGACGTGATCACTTTCGTATGAGTTACCATTCACCTCATAGGTAAAAAATACTTTTGCGAGATAGGTGGTGGTTTGATAGCCATCATCATCTGTTGAAATTTGTGCATCCAAATCAGATGATATTATTTTTCCATTGGTAGAGAGCCAATTTTTACTTTGCTGTAACTTCCCATAATGCTTAGCAAGTTTGACCAACATGCCAATACCAATACCAAAGAATATCAAACACACAATTATGATGAAATATAACACCCAGGAGTTGGACTGGATAAACATTGCCATTGGCTGCTCACTTTCCTACCTTATCGTAACAAAAAACCATACCAAAAAGCAAGTAATTAATAGATTATGAATTGAAAGATTAACCTTTTGGTGTTTTCTTGCAGATTTTTTGTACAATCTAATCACATATAATTACTCATTGTGGAAGTATGAATAAGAAAATTAAAGAAGTAGTATTTTTATTTTTAAAGCTGGGTTTTACTGCGTTCGGTGGTCCCGCTGCGCATATTGGCATGATGCATGATGAAGTGGTCAAACGCCGCAAGTGGTTGGATGAACAGGAATTTCTGGATTTAATTGGAGCGACCAATCTGATTCCAGGGCCGAATTCGACCGAAATGGCAATTCATATCAGCTTCAAACGAGCTGGCTGGCGTGGATTAATCCTGGGTGGGTTAAGTTTTATTCTTCCTGCGATGTTGATCGTATTGGTTTTGGCCTGGCTATATGTGCAATATGGGTCTTACCCACAGGCTGAATGGCTTTTGTATGGCATCAAACCAGTTGTAATCGCAGTAGTATTACAGGCATTGTGGGGGTTGGGACGAAAGGCGATTAAGGATTGGTTAACCGCTGTGGTGGTTGTTATTGTAATCGTTCTTTATTGGTTGGGGGTGAATGAAGTTGCCTTGCTCTTTGGCGGTGGGTTTTCAATTTTAATTTTGAAAAACATTAAGAATCATTCGTTAGAGAAAATGTCTGCATTTATTTTGCCTGGCGCCGTGTTTTCTACAATTTCCCAGGCAGTGTCTGGTGTTCAGTTACCATTATTATTTTTCACATTTCTAAAAATTGGCTCTGTTTTATATGGTAGTGGTTATGTGCTGTTGGCATTTTTACGATCCGATTTTGTTGTGAATTTAGGGTGGTTAACAGACCAACAATTAATTGACGCAGTGGCAATTGGACAGGTTACGCCGGGGCCGGTGTTTACGACAGCTACGTTTATAGGTTATGTATTAGCCGGTGTTTCTGGTGCGTTGTTAGCAACATTAGGCATATTTCTTCCTTCCTTTTTATTTGTAGCTCTTTCATCACCATTGATACCGAAATTGCGAAATTCCTCGTTCTTCGGTTCGCTTCTGGATGGGGTTAACGCTGTTTCACTCGGTTTGATGGCTGCGGTGATGTTTCAATTGGGTCAGGCATCTTTAATTGATCCAATAACTGTATTAATTGGGTTCGCATCTGCAATTTTGTTGATTAAATTCCGAGTTAACTCTACCTGGTTAGTTCTGGGAGGGGGGTTGATAGGGTTGCTCGCATCGATTCTTTAACATCTCCAATCTCACTTTTTTTGAAAACAATTTGTTACAATAAACCTAACAGGTAGGCACTTAAGAGGAAGAAATGAAGAATCCAAGTGGTTTTGATAACCTGGCCCGTTATTTACTGGTGCATGGCATTGCTTCCGCCAAAGCTGGTGAAAATCAACAAGCATATAAGTATCTGGAAAGATACCTTGAACAGAATCCACCGTTAAAAGAACAGGTAGATGCCCTGTATTATCTTAGCTTGGTTGCTCCTTCTGAAGCTGAACAACTTGAATGGGTGGAGAAGATCCTGGCTATTGATCCTACAGAAGGCAGGGCACGTCGTCAGTTGGCAATCTTGAATGGTGAATTGTCAGAAGAAAAAATTGTTGATCCTGATCGCTTAAAAAAAGCAACACCGCAACAACAAGAATCAAATGCTTTAGAAAGATACACTTGTGAAAAGTGTGGCGGTCGCCTGGTATTTGCACCGGATGGGCACACGCTGGTCTGTGAACAATGCGAGGTCGATGCACGTCGCAAAAAACAAAACAAAAACATCGAAGAAAGCAACTTCTTAATTGCAATGATGACTGGTAAAGGACATTCCCATTCTATTAATACACTCATTTCGCATTGTTCCGGTTGTGGAGCAGAATTCATCGTTCCATCCCAACAACTAAGCTGGCAATGTCCATATTGCGAATCAAATTACACGGTAACTCAAAAAGAGGAACGGGAAATAATTTCTCCTGAAGCAATAATACCGTTTAAATTAACGGTGGATGAGGCTTATCAAAAACTGTTAAATTGGTGGAATACAAAAAAAGAGGCGCAAACAGGAAAATTTGAAGCATCCCAAGGTGTATATTTACCGATGTGGACGTTTGATATTGGTGGTTTTGTTGATTGGCAATTGGAAATTAGTGAAAATCGACAATGGTACTTACAGAGTAGTAGCAGTGCGATATTTCATGATGATGTTCGCATTCCAGCTACGCGTAAAAATCCAAAATTGTTGAAAGGTCTTTTTGAAAGTTATGATTTTTCTGACTTAATACCTTTCGAGCAGCAATATCTGGTAAATTGGATTGCAGAGACATATGAAGTGTCTGCTGGTGATGCGGCAATCAGTGCTCGCAAAACCGCTTTGGATGCAGAATATCAATATTTACGGAATGTTCATTCTCAACCGATCCGCAATTTGCATATCAATACCAGCCGCATGACAGTGGAGCAATATAAATTAATTTTAGTACCTGTATGGAGTGCAATGTTGGTGTTAGGAGCAGAGCGTTTTCCGGTGATGATTAATGGTCAGAATGGAAATCTTTTCAGCACTTACCGAGATGAGGAAAAGAGTAATTTGTTTTCTAAAATGTTACGCTGGTTGGATTGAGGAGTGAATACATAAATGACACTGGAAAATAGAAACATGCTTTCATCTATTAAGGCTTTTGTGCTGGATATGGATGGCACCATTTACTTAAGCGATCATTTACTGCCTGGTGCTGGTGAATTTGTGAAATATTTACAGCAAACTGATATTCCATTTCTCTTCCTCACCAACAATTCCTCCAAACACCGAAATTTGTATGCTGATAAACTCAACCGTTTGGGTTTGAACCTTAATCCTTCAGAGATTTTTACTTCCGGGGAAGCAACCGCTATTTTTCTGCAGCAGCATTTTTCCAATATCAAGAAAATTGATCTCTATGGAACACTTGCCCTGGAGGAAGAATTTGTCGGTTATGGTTTCGATTTGACCGTGGAAAATCCGCAAGCGATTGTGTTGGGATTTGACACTACATTGACCTACGAAAAATTATGGCGGTTGTGTGATGAGGTGCGGAGTGGCTTACCCTACTTTGCCACCCATCCGGATGTCAATTGTCCTCTTGAAAATGGCGTCATGCCTGATATTGGTGCAATGATTGCTTTTGTGGAGGCTTCTACGGGAAGACGACCGGACTATGTGATTGGAAAACCCAATCCGCCGATTGTGGAGTCATTAATTAAGCGTTTGGAATTACCCGCCAATCAGATTTGTATGGTAGGTGACCGCCTGTATACTGATATTGCTTTGGGGCAGGCGGGTCTGCGCACTGTTCTGGTGTTAAGTGGCGAAACGAAAGCGGAGAATTTGATAGACTCACCTTATCAGCCTGATATGGTGGTGGAAAATATTGGGGAATTGTTGAGTTTTTTGGATTAGGATTTGTTGGAGAATGGAGGGAGTTATGGAAAAGAGAAAACTAGGCAGGACAGAGCATTATTCTACCATCGCAATTTTTGGTGGCGCAGCTTTTTGGGATATTACCCAATCCTTGGCAGACACGGTGATGGAGCAAGTGATAGCCGCGGGGGTCAATCACATTGATGTTGCTCCACAGTATGGCATGGCAGAAGAACGTTTGGGTCCCTGGCTAAAAAGAGAGCGAGAGCGTTTCTTTTTGGGTTGTAAAACGATGGAACGCGTGGCAGATGATGCCTGGCAACAAATGCAGACCTCACTCAAACGCTTACAGGTGGAGCAATTTGATTTGTATCAGATACACGCGATTACCTCGCAAGAGGATTTGGATGCTGTGTTTGCGAAAGGGGGTGTAATCGAAACGATGATTAAAGCCAAGGAAGAGGGGTTGACACGTTACCTGGGGATTACCGGGCATGGTATGCAGACGCCACGTTTATTCCTGCAGGCTTTAAAGCGCTTTGATTTTGATACGGTCATGTTCCCCCTCAATTACGGCTTGATGGGGCAGGAAACATATCGTAAAGATGCTCTAGCATTGATTGAGGAGTGTAACAAAAAGGACATTGGTCGTATGATTATTAAATCGGTGGCGAAAGGACCCTGGAGTGAGAAACCTAAAACCCACACCACCTGGTATGAACCCTATAGCTCTCCGGCATATATTCAGGAAGCAGTGAATTTTGTTCTCTCACAGGATGTGACCGGGGTTTGCATGGCAGGCGATGTAACGGTGATTCCGATGATATTGCAGGCTTGCGAAAATTTCGAAGCGATGTCGCAAGAAGAACAAGCTGCGCTGGTTGAAAAAGGTAAAACCATGGAGATGATATTTTAGGTTTGGTACATTGTTTACAAATCCATAGGATGGTCGCACCTTGAAAGAATAATGGCAGGCTCAAAAATAATCCAGGTGCAGCGCACTTCTAACGAATTTCTTGTGATGGACATTTTCCATTCAATGAAGTCTTTGCGGATCCCTAAGTGCAACGCACCTTTACGCTCTGGTGCATTGCACTTAAATGTGGATCGAAGAGTTTGATTGTGCAAAAGCTTATGTTGAGGAGGATTGCAGAAGTGCATTGCACCTTGTATACAATAGACCATGCTTGGAGAATCCAGGTGTAACCTAAAGGTCACAGGCAGCGCACTTTTGGTTAACTTCTTTTGAAAATAGCTATCCATTTATTATTAATTCTTCTGATCATTAAGTGCAACGTACCTTATCCCTGCAATAAAACAATCGGGTGGAGTTTCTCCACCCGATTGTTTTATACTCTATCTACCTTGCGTTTTTCTCCTGAATACCCTTCCAGACCTTTTCTGGCAATACGGGTAATTCACGAAGGCGAACACCAATTGCATCAAAGATGGCGTTCGACACCGCTGGTCCAACCCCGTCCATTGGAATTTCAGCAACTGCTTTGGCACCATAGGGTCCACTGGGGTCGTAAGTTGGTACCAGAATGGCAGTGATCTCCGGGGATTCATCGGATTCAAAGATGCGATAATCGCCAATGCGCTTTTGCAACACATTACCCTGATCGTCATACTCCAATCCTTCGGAAATTGCCATGCCCAGTGCCTGCAACTGCCCGCCTTCGATCTGACCGGAGGTTGTCACCGGATTGATAGCGGTTCCACAATCTACCGCCATGACCATGCGTGGTACGCGCACCATGCCGGTTTCGGTATCTACTTCCACTTCCACAAATTGCGCACCAAATGGTGGTGGTGCGTAATTGGACATAAACGAAGCAGTCCCCATAATTTGTTGCTGGTCAACAGTGTGCAAACTGTTCAGCGCAATCGCTTCCAAGGAAACCGAGCGACCATCAGGTGCATAGGCCTGCCGATGGCGCAAATATATGCCTTCGGTAGTGGTCTCCAGCATTTTGGCTGCACGATCAATGATCTGACGACGCACTTCCTCGGCTGCTTTTTTGGCAGAACCACCGGAAATGAAGGTGGTGCTGGAGGCGTAGGCACCCACATCGAAGGGAGTCATGTCGGTATCGGAGGAGTAGATGATGATATCTTCCAGGCGACAACCTAACGTTTCGGCTACAATCTGAGCGATCACGGTATCAGAACCTGTCCCGAGGTCGGTCGCTCCCACCTGCACATTAAAGCTGCCATCGTCATTCATCTTGATGGATGCACCGCCCATATCCAGGCCTGGAATAGCGGTACCATGCATACAGGTTGCTACGCCTAAGCCACGCCGGATGTGCGGCCTTTCCGGATCCACCCGCCATTTCGGGTCATTGCGGCGTTCCCATTGAATCGATTTTTCAGCTTTGTCGAAACATTCTTGGAGGCCACAGCTGAGCACATATTGTTCGATGGTGCCGCCTTCGCCTAAAGCGGTAGAAATCGGGATATGATCGCCAACAGTAACCGCATTTTTACGTCGGAATTCCAACGGATCGAAACCCAGCGAATGAGCAATTTCATCAATGATCACTTCCAGACCGAACATGCCTTGCGGGGCACCATAGCCACGGAAAGCGCCAGAGGGAACCTTGTTGGTGTAGTAAATATCAGCATGAAAGCGCAGGGCATCCGCTTTATAGGTGGATAACCCGCGTAATCCTGAAACACTGGCAACGGTCAAGGAGTGAGTACCATAGGCGCCGGTATCGGAAATCACATTCATATCCAAAGCGCGAATGGTGCCATCGTTCATCACACCGATTTTAAAGGTCACATACATCGGGTGGCGGGTACGGGAACTGGTAAATTCCTGTTCGCGGGAGTATTCCAGCCGCACGGGGCGGTTGGTTGCTAATGTCAGATGCGCTGCGAGATCCTCGATCAGCATTTCCTGTTTGCCACCAAAGCCACCACCGATACGTGGTTTGATCACGCGGATACGTTTGACAGGCAACCCGATTAATGGTGCCAGCATACGACGGGCATGGAAAGGTACCTGTGTAGAAGTTCGCACCACCAGGCGTTCATCTTCATCCCAGTAAGTAATACAAATATGCGGTTCAATATGAACATGCTGTTGTTTGGGGGTGTAATAAGTGTTTTCAAAAATGCGGTCACATTCGGCAAAGATTTTGTCCACGTCACCCCAGGCAGCATCAACGACATTGACCAGGTTACGAGTGGCGTCTGGTATGCCAACTGCGTCCGGTTCGTCATGAATGACTGGGGCACCCGGTTTGCTGGCATCCCGTGGGTCGAGTACATGAGGTAAAACCTCGTAGTCCACTTCGATTAATTTAATCGCTTCACGGGCAATCTCTGGTGTTTCGGCAGCGACCACTGCGACACGATCGCCCACAAAACGCACTTTATTATCGAGCGAGACCTGATCCCAGGGTTTCGGGTTTGGCCAGGACTGCCCACCGGAGGCGTAGATCACACGGGGGATATCTTTATAGGTTAGGACAGCGTGCACCCCCTGCAAAGCCTTTGCTTTGGAGGTGTCAATATTCCGGATACGGGCGTGGGCGTAAGGACTGGTGAGCATTTCCGCATAGAGCATGCCAGGCAGGTTGATATCGTCAGTAAAGGCAGGCTTCCCTTTTGCCAACTTGACCGCATCCACCTTGATCTCTGGGTGGCCAACCACATCGGTTTGTGCTTCCGGGGTTACCCAGGGGGCTACCTTGATATCTGGTTTTAGTTTTACGCCTTCGTAGCGTTCACCCGTTGTAAAATCGGGCAATTCGCGACCCAGATCTGATTCACCAGTAATTCCAAACGCGAGTTCCATTGGTACGCCACCGCCATCCACGGGAGGTACTTCTTCTCCTCGCATCATTGCAGCGGCACGCATGATGGCGTCCACCGGTTTTACATAACCGGTGCAGCGGCAAATGGTGGAGCTGAGTGCGTCACGAGCGTCTTCCAGGGTGGGGTATTTTTCCTTGTTGAGTAAGGCTTTGGTTGACAACACCATAGCAGGTGTACAAAAACCACATTGCACAGCACCCATTTCAGTAAAAGCTTTTTGGATGGGATGAATGGTGTTTACTTCACTCAATCCTTCCACGGTTTCAATTTCATGTCCATCTGCCTGAGGAGCCATCATCACACAGGAAGGAACCAGTTTGCTATCCATAAGAACGGAACAGGCGCCACATTCACCCGTTTCACAACCGTGTTTGACACTCCATATTCCAGCGCGACGTAAGGCTGTCAGGAGGCTTTCATCCTGGATGACGACCAGGTCAGTTTCTTTTCCATTTAATTTGAAATGTATATCCATTGATTTCCTCCTATTTTCCAGCTTTCAGAGCTTCTGTTAAAGCCCGTTTAGTAAGTACGGCTGCCATAGCTGTACGATAGGCAACGCTACCGCGATAATCACCCAAAGGTTTGGCTTGTTTCTTGGCAAGGGCTGCCGCCTGATCAAACAAAGCAGGTGATAATGTTTTTCCGGTCAAAAGTGATTTAACTTCCTGTAAACGAACGGGAGTTGGGTTTGCGCCAGCTAGCACCATACCAGCTTTAATACAGACATCATTTTCTACCTGTAAGACAGCTGCAGCTGCTACGATGGCTTTATCACGCGGGGTGCGGTTAATCCTCACCAATGCTGAAAGTGCCATTGGTTGGGTTGGAAAACTCACTTCACGAATGATTTCGCCTGGCAGAAGAACCTGGCTGCAATCCTTCATCCATTCCACTATGGATACCTTGCGGGTTTGTTTCTCATCTATTTGGACGGTTACTGTTGCATCCAATGCCATTAATGCCAATGGGAGGTCGGGTGGGTTTTCCGGGTTGGTAATGGCTCCGGCGAGTGTTGCCAGGTTGCGTAACCCCAGTGTGGCAGAGTAATAAGCAGCTTCCACCAGGATGCCATTTGCCTGTTCTTTAACTAGTTCAGATAAATACATATCCTGTAAGGTGGTCATTGCACCGATATGAACACGTCCGTCCTCACCTAATTTAATATAGTTAAGTTGTAACTTTTCAAGATCAACCACCGCTTCAGCATCCAGCTCATTCAATGCAGTTGGACGAGGCCCAACCGTTAAAGGAATGGTGTTTACATCAGAACGCTTTAATAGCTGATGTGCATTTGACCAGTTTTCTGGTCGGTAAAATTCTTTCGTTTTGGACATGGATCTCCTTTTTTTGATTTCGTTAAGCGAGATTTTATTATTTTTAAGTTTTGTTAATTATAACTTACCAAATATTGGAATGTTTAGTAAAGAATCGTAAAGGGTTGTTTTTTTGAAATCACCTGGTTAGTTGGCCAGGCAATTACCAGTCCAAGGGTTGGGATAATTTGTGCTAAAGAGCAGGGCAAATGATGGTTAATTCATGATACAAATATGAAGGGAAAATACCATAGTATATCCAACATATTTATTTTAAGGAGAGAAGTGAACCGCGTTTCCAATGTCATGAAGCTCTTTCCAAAAACATTGCGCTTATTTTTATCCGGCATGGTATTAGCGAATATCGCTTCTATGATGTACGACCCTTTGTTGCCGCTTTACTTGCAACATCTGGGGGCTGATGTGCGGCAGGTAGGCTTATTCTTCACCATTGCAGCAGTTTTACCGCTCCTCTTTCAAATTTTTGGTGGTTGGATATCTGATTCAATTGGACGATTAAAAGCGGTTGCGATCGGTAGTGTTGCCAATATGTTCACCTTTGTTATCTTTCTATTGGCGCCCAGTTGGGAATGGGGTTTGTTGGCAATGGCCACCGGTGCAATCGGACGTTCCTTTGTGGCTCCAAGTTTTCGCGCTTTCATCGCTGAACAATCAACAGAAAATAACCGTGGAAAAATTTATGGCATTGCAGATACTATCTTTGCTGTGGTTGGTGTATTAGGTCCGCCTTTAGGTGGTTATTTATCGGATCGTTACGGTTATTCAATGATGTTTATTGTTGCAGCCGGATTCTTCACCCTGGCGACGATATTAAGAATTGGCATGGCAATTCGTTATAAGGATTTGCCGGCAGTAGAAACCACTCAAGAGGAAGAAACCGCACACGTGTCAACAGCGAAGACTTCATTCAAAGGATTGAAAACCAGTATTGGCGCCATGGTTGCTTTATTAGCCAGTGGGGGGTTAGCAACCTGGATCTTGATCACAGACGGGATTATTGATATCAACTTCAATATGGTTGGGCAATTATTCCCAATTTTTATGAGTAATGAAGTTGGTATTACCAATACACAAATCGGAATTCTTAATTCTATTTCTTCCATTGTAACCATGGCATTGATGACCTTCACTGGTTGGCTTTCTGATCGTAAAGGTGAGCGTTTGTCGATTGTTTTAGGCATGGGCACCTTCTCTGTCTCAATGATCATTTTTATTTCTAGTCGAAGCTTTGCTGCCATGTCGATCGCTTTCATAATTTTTGGGATGGGACAAGCCTTTATGGGACCCGCCTATAGTTCATTAATTTCCAAAGCTGTCCCGGAAAAATTGAGAGGTTTGGCATTTGGTCTCTTTTCCACCAGCGTTGGCGTTGTGGCTTTGCCAGCACCCTTCATTGGTGCCTGGTTGTATGAAACGTTCAGCCCGCAGCTGCCGTTTATTTTGCCGACCATAGCCTTGGTAGTTTCGATGCCGATTGCATGGAAAAAATTCCTGATTCAGAAGAAAGAAGAAATAGTTCCATCAGGCATTCCTTCACCGGCAAAATAGATTATTGGAGATAACCTGGCCGAAAGACTAGATAAAATGCTGTACTATGCGGTAAAGGAATACCATCCTTTGTCCGAGGAAAAACAAGAACAGTTCATATACAATAGAGGATGTAACAATCAATAGCAAGTTTCGGTGGTGCCCTCCCTCATCTCCACCGATGAAAATTCAGCTGGTGCGCGGAAGCGCACCAGTGTTTGTTAAATTCTGTTTGGCATTTTCACTGATAAATGGCATAATCATTAGAAAGAACCACACAATGGATATCTAATGGACATTTTTTTTCACCATTCTTACAATCTTGATTTGCTGAATCTTCTAAACATTGTTAATGGCGACCCCCATTATAAAAATCTTTATCCACAGGCATATGCAGAATTTGGTCAACCGTTAAGTATCGATTCAAAAACCATTCTTCAGCAAGTTTCACAAGCCTTAGATAGCGCATTGATCAGTGCGCCAATTGCCTTTGGTATTTCGATTATTCCTCAATTTGATAAAGAACCATTACTCGAGCTTTTATTGGATCAGGAGCGGTTTTTAGCAGCAGTAGAACAAAATGAACCGCGTTTAATGGCACAAAAAGACCAGATGTTTACCCTTTTCCAGATATTAGCCCCAGTCATACAGGAATTGGAAGCTTTGGGGTTCCGAGAATACTGGCTTGCCGAATGCTTACCGATTATTGAAGACCGATTGGATCAAGTCGAAGCTTTGTTCCTGCAATCACCTTTATCATCCGTATTTCATGAATTGTTTGCAGACGTAGACCTGCCAGAAGAGCTGAACATTTACTTTTGCGGGCTTAATGGGGGGAATGGAGTGCGGTTGGCAATGCACACACCAGTGGTGGATATCTCGTTTCCAACTGAGAAAATTTTTGATTTCGCATTACATGAGTTTTTCTATAATTCTCTCATGAAACCTGAAGCCCAGAGAGTGATGAAACCTTTAGAATCCGATTTGTTTTTACAGCTTGCATTTGAAAAAAGCCAAATTATAACTGGCATCAAGACGATCACAGATTATGTACAGGAAAATATAAATGCTGCTTACAAAAGTTACCTTTTATATAAAGGTGGATTATTGGCAGACCCAATTGAGTTCCTGCAAACTTACCAACAAGGAGCTATGATTCTGGCCGTTATATTAACGGATCACCTGATATGGGATGGGCTACAAAGTAACTCCATGTTATCCGACCTGGATGCCTGGATGGCAACCCAACCATTGGGAAGATTAATGGATCTTTATAAGCAAGCTTTGGAACGCGCTGGAAAACATCTCGGAGACCTTTAATGTTTACCAGTGGGAGCGGGGCAAGTAAAATTTCCAAACATACCAACACAATTTTAGGTTGGATTATTGCCATAATGATTGTATTTAGTTTGGTTTTGGTCAGTTGTACGCCAACAACCCAATCTGCGACGATAACAACACAAGCTACTACAAGTGCCACACCAAGCCCATTACCAACAGCTACCATCGTAGAAACAATAGCGCCGGAAACCAATAAAATGCCACGGTTGGATTATCCTACGCCAAGGATTGCGCCAGCTACAGCAATTCCTGATCCGGTCGGTACTGTTTCAATGCCTGAGGAAGTACGCCTGCTGGTTTTATTAGGTTCAGATAATGACGCGCCTTTTGTGAGTCGTACCAATGCCATTATGTTGGCGTTCTATCATCCCAGACTGGCAAAGGTTGCACTCCTTTCGTTGCCTCCTGAAATGTTTGTCTACATTCCGGGTTACACCATGCAGCGCATCAGTGTTGCTTTTGCGGTGGGTGGTTTTACGATGCTATCAGACACATTGGAATACAATTTAGGCATACGTCCGGACGAGTTTGTGCTGGTGCATCAGGATGATTTTTCGTGGTTCGTCGATGAACTTGATGGGCTGGATGTGGATGTATTCCGGAATTATTATGAGGTTTGTGGTGGTATCCCTGCCGGCAGTGTTCATCTGGCTGGGAAAGATGTGTATTGTTATGTTACATTCCGGGAAAACTCTGATATTCGCGATCAGGCATTGCGCCAGCAACAAGCTGTTTATCATTTGTTTCAAACCATGGCGCGTGGTGGAAAATTGATAGAACTCTCCGAGTTGTATTACACCTACAGAGATACGGTGAAAACCAACCTGACCTTACCTCAATTATTGGAGAATTTACCGTTAGCAATCCGTTTGGGACAACCAGATCGCTTTGGATTTTTCACGATGGGAATTGGAGATTTTATTCCCTGGCAACTTCCCGGTGAGGTGAGAGCGAACGTTTTGCTACCTAAAGCGGAACGCATTCGCCAATATGTACAGGATGCATTGGATTTCACCACGATCGCTGTTCAGTCCTCCGACCTGATCATGACGCTTGAATATGAAATGACCATCTCTCCAACCCCCACCAGCACCTTTACCCCATCCCTTACGCCTACTGGCACCATCACGCCTACGGCGACATCCACTATTATCTACACAGCAACGATTACTCCCGGAGGTCCTACTTTAACCCCCAGCAGTACACTTGAGGGATATCCAGCTCAAAATACTCTTCAGGCGACAACAAGTGGATATCCGTAAACGATAATCCTTTTGCATTAAATTGTAAACAAAATGTTTTTTTACCAATTGTTTTATGCTACACTAATCGAAAGAATATTCTTTGGATGTATTTTTAATTTAATTATTTGTTGAGGGTCCTTTTTAAAGGAATGGGTTTTAAGTGAAGCGTTTTTTTCTGGGATTGCTGACACTGGTTTTTGTGACCGGTTTGCTTGGAGGATTAGCTGTCTGGCAAACGACTGTTCACGCTGAGAATCCGGAAGAAGACGAAGAATACCATCGGGTCAAAGAAATCATTGTTGAATACGTTGCCTATGAATGGTGGTTGGTACGCTGGAAAGATAATGAAATCACCTGTCGTTTTTTGGTGGAACATACTGGGTGGCCGACCGCAGACGAGGTGGAAACCTGGTGTGGAAAAACAAAAGCCAGAGAATGGCTTAACGCAAGGACTTGTAATTTAGAAGAAGGACAAAGTTATGATCAGTGTTCCGGAGCTTACTTAAGTTATTTCGAAACCTATCCTGGCAAACGACCCATAGAAGTGGAGTTGCCCTTACCCCAGGTCTGGCTTTCGATTTCGAATTGCGAGCAAAGTTCACCGGAAAATACCTGTGCAAGTCTACCTAATTTAAGATTAATTGGCGAAGAATTAATAGCCAATGAAAGCGTTATTCGCATTCAAGGAACAATTGACGGTGTGCCGTTCAGCTGCCCAGCTGAGGAGTGTGATCTTCCACTATGGCCAACCGGTACAAAAGGGGTTGATATTGAGTTTTGGGCAGATTCATCTTTTGGTGATTCCAGCGAAATTTTTACAGCTTTGGTACGGGTGCAACCCTGGGGGGATTTTACCAACCCTGAGGGTCCGGCAACAGACCAACATCTTTGGTATATAGATGTTATTTCCACACAATGGCGCGGCTCCACTCCTGCCAGCTGTTCAGCAACCTGGGAAGTCTTTCCGGAAATTGGAGGACCTCCACCATGGTTGTTGACACCGGCTGAATCAAACGATTTGTACACAGATGTTTCCTTCTACTATCTGGCCGGCATGTTGATCTCAAATGGCCAGGCAGAGGCCAGTCAATGCCCAGGTGGGGGTTTAACAAAAGATGGTGTCGCTAACGAATGTGGCGTTCAGGCAGCTTACTTGCAGGTTTTGAATTGGCAAAATTTATTTAATGAAGAGATTATGGCTGCAGCAGAAGAAACAGGTGTACCTGCACAATTGTTGAAAAATGTTTTTAGTCGTGAAAGTCAATTCTGGCCTGGCATTTACAGTTCTTTTAAAGAAGCCGGATTTGGACAATTAACGGAGAATGGTGCTGACACCGTTTTGTTGTGGAATCCAAGCTTTTTCCATCAGTTTTGCCCATTAGTGCTCAGCCAGGAGCGTTGTGACCTTGGTTTTGGAAATATTTCTGAAGATGAACAAGCAATGTTACGTGGTGCCTTGGTGACAAAGGTTAATTCAACCTGTCCAGATTGTCCTGAAGGAATTGATCTTTCGCAAGCCAATTTCTCGGTACAAATCTTTGCGGAAGGGTTGAAAGGGAATTGTGAACAGGTGGGGAAAATAATTCGCAACACAACCAGCAAAGACCCCGGTCAGGTTAGTAATTATGAGGATTTATGGCGCTTTACCTTAGTTAACTACAATGCGGGACCAGGCTGTTTGAGTAACGCGATTAAGGCTGCATATCGCCTAAATGGAAATTTAACCTGGAAAAACGTATCCGAACAATTGGAACAAGGTTGTATAGGTGCTATTGATTATGTGGATGATATTTCAATTCTTGCCAGTGGTGTAGAACCAACACCAACCAGTTGGGTACAGTTTGCTACACCAAATGCTGCACAGTTAACCGCTTTGGCGACCCGAACGGTAATTCAACCAACGCAAGTTATTCCAACAGCTACACCTTCACCGGTTGTGACGGATGACCCAACACAACCTACTCCGACAGAAGGTGGTTACCCTGGAGGCTACCCGGAACAACCAACGCCATGGGATAGTGGTTACCCCGAATGGCCTACGCCTGGGCCAACCGATTCGATTTATCCATAAATTTCTCAATACTTCGTTGAAAGTTCAGGCTTTGAAAAGATGATGGTAGCCCGGTTCATTTTTCAATTATAATGTGGCGTAGGAGGCTACATGTTTAATCCATTTAAGCGTAAAGAAGATGAACAAAAAATGAAAGATGAAGGTCGGGTACCCCCTGGGCAATCCTTAACGCAACGTTTTCCAGTTTTGCATTATGGCCCTGTACCTTCTGTAGATCTCTCAACCTGGACACTAAAATTCTGGGGTTTGGTTGAAAAAGAATTGGTACTGAGCTGGGAAGAATTTAATCAGTTGCCACGCACAAAAATCAAAATGGATTTGCATTGTGTAACCCGTTGGAGTATGTTTGATACGGAATGGGAAGGTGTTTCCGTTAGGACTATATTGGAAAAAGGTTTATTGAAAATTAAACCTAAAGCGAATTATGTGATTCAGCATGCGGAATTTGGCTATACAACCAATTTACCCCTCTCCGTTTTATTACAGGATAATTTTTTATTAGCGACCCATTATGATGGAAAACCATTATCCCCTGATCATGGATACCCGTTACGTGGTGTTGTTGGAGCGATTCCCGATCGCGATGACCTAAACACGCCATATTTATGGAAAGGTGCTAAATGGATCCGCGGGCTGGAATTCTTAGATGAAGATAAAAAAGGATTTTGGGAGGGAGCTGGTTATCACAACGAAGCCGATATCTGGAAGGAACAACGTACCCAGTGGTAGTGTTTTTATATTTTTATCGCCGCTGTAATCGTAAAGCGTAAATTCCAAAAAACAGTCCCACCACCAGAATCAAACCACCGATAATCCCTAAAAATGGGGAACGGTTGGAGGTGGGGGTTTCTTCCTGAATCACTTCACCAGCACTGCTTAATTGCGCGCCAAAGTCTATTCGTACAGTGTCACCAGCATTAAGCTTGATAGTGGTGCTATTACGCATGGTTGGGTTGTAGCCACTGGGTATGGCGACACTGACCGTGTATTCACCTTCATCTAATTCTGTGAAACATACCTCTTCGATATTGTTTGTCGATTCGGTGAAAGAAACACTACCCATGCGGTTGGAGATACTTACTTCTCCACCGGTTAGCGGCAGTTCGATCGTATCATCGTCAATTAAGGTGTTACCGTTGATATCTTCAAATAACAGGACGCAAATATCACCGGTGCCATTGAAAGGGGTTGGGGTTGGCAAAATCGGTGTTGCAGTGGCTTCCGGGTCAATTGTTGCCTGTGGTTCAACCGTAGCAAGTACTAATTCTCTTCCTACCTGTAAAAACAAACACGCATCCCCCTCCAAATTATTCAATAATCGCAATTGATCTTCAGAAATGTTATTTAATAATGAGATGCTGATGCAAGTGTCGCCTGATTTAACTGTATAAACAATACGGCCATCCGGCTGAGCGGTCGGGGTGAAGTAAAAAACCTGCGGGTCAAATTTTGCTGTCACATTTCCTGCAACGTAAATTGTGCTGGCACCTATCAGCAGAAGAAGGATGGAGAAAATAATTAAAATGTGCTTTTGCATCGCTTGCGATTATAACATAATCAGTGTTCTGTAATTTGAAAATTCGCTTGACCTGATAGCTGGAAATCAAATTGGACGAGACATAGTTTTGTTGCTTTAACGTTTAAAAAAAGAGGATAGGTTTTGGTGCCTATCCTCTTGCCGATTATTTTCAAACGATTAAGCATTTTTCTTGAGATAAATTATCACAGCCTCTTTTACAAAACGAGCCAAATCAGGATGGATTTTATCGAAATTCTTCCTGAAACGCGGATCATCATTATAGAGATCGGTTAATCCCAACAATTGATCTTCGCCTGGTGTCCAGAAATAATTCATATGGTTGCGCCACCTTTGAACAGATTCCTGTGCTTCTACAGAATCTGGGCCTTTGCTCATTGCGTCCACAAAGCTCTGGTAAACCGCATTTCCTTCATCAGCAATCCGTTGCTTTTCATTGTCGGAATACTTTTTCCATTTTTTGTAGGATTCTTTGACAGTTTCAGGGTCATACATTTGGAGTGCTTCCTGCTGCATTTTCTCCTGTTCTTTTTCATTAAAAGCTTCAAAGAGTACTTTTTTGTTCATTTTTTCTTCTCCTTTAATAAATTTCAAGGTCTGATCGACAGTTGCGATTAAATGTTCGATGTGTTTGATACGTCTACCAAGCTGGTGTTTGTGTTCTTCTAACGCTTCCTGCAGATCATAGTCCTTTCTGTTGATTATTTCTTTAATTTGCTCGAGCGGTAAATCCAACTCACGATAAAACAGAATTTGTTGAAGCTTCAATAACGATTCATCGGAATAATAGCGATAGCCATTATCTCTGATGAAATCTGGTTTAAACAGACCGATCTGGTCGTAATAATGCAGTGTGCGGGTCGTGATATGCGCCAACTTTGATACTTGTTTTACAGTAAGCATGGCAACAGTATAAACTATGACGTTACGTTAATGTCAAGGTTTTAAAATGATTTATTCAAGGTGAAATTGCTCTACGGTATAATTAGATAATAAATTCAGGAACAGCTGAAGGAGCATTCCATGCCGCTCAAGATTTTAGTAGGAACTCAATGGGGAGATGAAGGAAAAGGCCGCATTATTGATCTTTTATCAGCCCAAGCAGATATTATTGCTCGCTACAATGGTGGTGATAATGCTGGTCACACCGTTACAATTAAAGATAAAACCTTTAAGTTGCATTTAATCCCTTCCGGGATCATCCACGAGCATACTTTGGGAATTTTAGGGAATGGGTTGGTGATTAATCCTAAATCCTTGTTGACGGAAATTATGATGTTGCAGGATGCGGGGATCACGGTTGATCCTGAGCGATTAAAAATTAGTTTTGCCGCACACCTGATCACTCCCGGACATATTGCACTGGACCGTGCACGCGAAGTACTGTTAGGAAAAGGGCAAATTGGCACAACCGGCAGAGGAATTGGGCCCACTTATACCGACAAAATTAGCCGAAAAGGGCTACGTATGGTGGACATGCTGGATCTTTCACTTTTTGAAGAGAAAATCAAGATCCATCTTGAAAAAGTCAATCGTGAGCTGCTATACAACTTCCAAACCACTGCCTTCGATATTGATCCAGTGGTGGAAGAATATCTGGCGTATGCTAAAGTGCTTAAAGACTACATCGTAGATACCGGTGCTTTTCTCGATATTGCACTACATGAAGGGAAGCAAGTGCTGGCGGAGGGAGCACAGGGCGTGTTGTTGGATGTGGATCATGGCAGTTATCCGTTTGTGACCAGTTCCAATGTTACCGCTACTGGTGTCTTCACTGGATTGGGGATTGGTATCACTCCCGTTGAAAATGTGATTGGCGCTACCAAAGCGTTTCAGTCGCGGGTAGGTGCCGGACCATTTCCTACCGAGTTGGATGGAGAGGTTGCACTGCACTTGCGAGGGAGTGGCAGCAAACCCTGGGATGAGTTTGGTACCACTACGGGTCGCCCACGGCGGGTCGGTTGGTTGGATGGGGTTTTGTTGCGATACGCGCGCCGGGTCAATGGGCTTACAGATCTGGTTTTGACCAAACTGGATGTGCTCAGAGGATTACCCGAAATCAAGGTTTGTACGGCTTACAAAGATGAGAATGGTGAAACAGCCTTGCCGCCGATGGGAGTCAGCCAGATTGAGCAATATCAACCTGTTTACACGACTTTGCCAGGTTGGCAGGAAGATTTGATGGGCGTTCGCAAATGGGATGATTTGCCCGATAATGCGCAGAATTATGTGCGTTTTGTGGAAGAAATCAGTGGGGTGAAGGTAATGCTGGCATCCGTGGGGCCAGAGCGTTCACAGGTGGTGGAAGTACCGGCGTGAAAAAGATGTTTTATCTGTTATTAACAATCCTGTTGGTGGGGCTTGTTTCGGCTTGTAGTGTTGTTGCATACGAGCCGACGCCAATTCCACCCACCAATACAGCAACTTTGACGCCAACAACAACAGCAACCATCGATTGGTTCCCGGCAACAGCTACACCCACTCCTCGTCCTACCCAGGTCGTTGAACCAACAGAGGAAATGCGGCCGGATCTGGGTGAAGTTTTAATTGAAAATCTGTTTGCCTCACCTGCTAAGTGGGGAACAGGTAGTTTCAGTTCTGGAAATATAACTTTGACAAATGATTCATTAACGCTGGCTATTCAACAACCCAAAATGAATCAACTCAGCCTTGAAGCTGAGAATATTTTGCGTGATTTTAATGTCCAAACCAAAGTTAATGTCAATCTCTGCCGTGGTGAAGATGTGTATGGCATGGTCATTCGAGCTGCTTCCGAAATTAATTATTACCGTTTCATTGTCAATTGTGAGGGTTTGGCGCGGGCAGAACGTGTGCGAAATGGCGAAACAACCCTCATGCAGGACTGGACGCCAACCGGGTTGCCTCCAGGGGCACCTTTAGAGGTCAGTATTGGTATCTGGGCTTCCGGGAAAGAAATGCGCTTCTTTGCCAATAATGCTTTTGTCTTCACGGTCAGCGACCCGGTATTTACGGAAGGCAGAATCGGTGTGTTTGCCAGGGCAAGCGGCGAAAACCCGGTTACTGTGAATTATTCTGAAATGGAAGTTTGGGCGGTTAATAGCAGTCAATAATCAAGCAGGCTACAATTGTTTGGTTTATGGGGTGATGAATTCGGCACAGGGGTCGTGAACGGGAGTAGGAAGGGGTGGTAGATCGACAACCGACATGCTCTTTGCCATATCTTTGTTAAATTGTTGAGCTGGCAGGCTGAAATAAGCCAAGCTGCCTGCAGCTGTTGTTAATTGGAACTGATGTCCATTTACTTCTGTGATTGCTAATGCACCCATTGGATTTGGGTCCAGAAACACCTTGAGAAAACTTAGCACGGGTATGTTTACAACAAGGACACCTTGCTGAGGATCTGAAAGCAATGATCCGGCATACACCTCCGTTTCATAACCACTGTATTCACCGCGCCACATATTATTGGTGAGGTAACCTCTGTCTGCTAAGAACCCTTCTTCCAGTTCAAAGATACCCTGTGGTTGTGCATCCATTTGTTTTGCAGTGCTCATATTTTGAACGGCGATACTCTTGCAAACCTCTTCCAATGATTTCTGGGGTTGTTGCTGCGCTTGTGCTTGAACCTGTTGCCTGAATTCCAATGCCTGGATTTTACTCTCGAGATTTTTTTGTACGTCTGGAGATTTGCTGTCACTCAGTACGGATTTTAACTGGCTGAGTGCTGATTGGGTCATGCCATCAGCTCTTGGCTCGTCTTGCATCTGACCGGCATCGACTTGCCGCTCCTGTGGGATTAAGATAAGAAGTAATAAGATCGTGCCAATGATCATAAGTGTAAAAAAGCGTCTGTTGCTCATAGGTTTCTCCTCTTAAGGCCAATCAATATCTGTCATAAAGGGAATGTACTGTTGTGATGTTTCAGGGCGGGTGTTAATGGCTTTCATTAATTGTGACCAACCTTCCACCGGAGTGTTGTCGGTGTAAGGACAAGCATCGTCATCAACACTAAGACAAGCTTGGTATTGGGTAAGTGCACTGAGAAAGAACATGGGGGAATATCCCATATCAACTCCTACCATACTAATATTGGCCCATTGGTTAGCATTCCAGGCATTGTTTAAGTAAATTTCTGGAACTGGCCAAGCAGAGTCAGCTCCCCAGGCTGAATAATGGACGTCGGAGTAAGTCCAATCACCTGTAATATTTTTATCCGGATTTGGAAAGATATCTGGATTTATGCCAATATCACAACTTTCGCAGGCACCAAAATTATAGAAAATGTATTTTTCTTGATCAAATTCATCATCATAAACGTCAAACCCATTTACCCAGGCGTGAGTTACCTCTGCAGAATTCCAAGACAGTTCAATGTCCGAAGCACCAGCCACCCATACTCGGTTAGCGTAGCCCTGGTCGATCACCCAGGTATTGATACGGGCAATCATATCAGCCCAGGCTTTACCATGTTTGTATGCATCCTCGGTTGTACAGAAATACTCATCACAAGGGTCATCTCTTCCATCGATGTAGTCCCAGACCAGATTCGAGGTTCCAACCCCTAACTCCAATTTGGAATCATAATCATTTTTTGCCAGGGCACCTACCATAAAACCATTGATAAAATCCTGTGTGTAAACAAAAATGTCATTAGTGCTGGTGAGATCACCGGAATCATCCGAATAAGCACGGGTTCCAACCTGGTTCCCGTCGGTTCGTGGGCGGCCAAAATGCAAAATAACCAACTGGTCCTGACGACCAGATGGAGCGGTAAGATTGCCTGCCTCTACACCTTTATAGTAAATATTACGTTTACCATTGGTGTAATCAAATAAACTCGTAGTGACATACCAGGTGGTGCTGAAATAACTGGGAGGTACAATTTTACTGACCAACGGTAAAAACACCTGATATTCCGGATCATCCTGGCTGGACACAATACTTGTATTAGCAAAGAGTACCCCCAAAAAACTCAACGTCAAGACAATTGAAAGAAGAACTCTAAATTTTTTCATATCATACCTTTAAGGAGTCTAATGATAGCAAGATTCAGGCCAATTGAATAGTCACTTTTTTTTGTTGATATTTTTGAGGGTAAAACAACTTTAAATAAGGTGACAAACTTCCTGTCTTTTAAATCGGACAGAAATTCCCTATTGACAAATGAATTGAGTTAGATTATTATCTAATCATTAGATAATAATCTAACAAAAAACCGGTCATACTGCACAGTTCCACCAAGAACGGTTGAGCGGAGCGAAACGAACTTACATCTTTATACCATCCATTGCAGGTATCATCGCAGACGTCGTCTCTCCTTGCCCTTGATTCGCTCCGCTCAACCCAGTATGACTTTTTTGTTTGAGGTGGTTTGATGACAGCGTTACATTGGGATTTTGGCAGTGCTTATGATTTTTTCATCAGTATTTTTGTAATCCACCATCCAGAGCGGTTTGGATTACGGCCTGCCTGGGCAGCTGGTGTGCGTTCCAGATTGTCTCCCGAAGACCGGGAGTTTTTGGACCAATCACTCAATTTTTTACCTGTTCCTTTAGCCTGGCTTAATAACTTGCCAACACATGAAAAAAATACCTCCGCAGTTCTAAATGAATTAGCCAAAATTCCGGCAGAAAAACGGCTGGTCACTCTTATGAACCCAGCTCAAATGACAGAAGCAGTATATACAAGTATTGCAAACATTCAATCCAATCAAAAAGTGAGCACAACAGACCTGGAGAATTTACGCTCCATCTTCCAACATCGTTCCAAACCTGTGAAACAAAAAGAAATTAAAAAGTTTGCGGAAGTTTTTTTTCAACCGGCAACATTTGGTGAGCACTATCTCAATGTGTTGCAGTCTTACTACCAGGCATTTTTTTTGGAAGAAGAAGAGCGCATTTTACCAGCATTACTGGATGGTTTGCAGAATGCACAGGAACAATCGCAATCTATGTCGCTCACCGAGCTCTTGGAAGAACTTTCTCACGGTGTAATACTTGAAAAAACGGATACTTTTAAGAAAATTACGCTGGTGCCATCATACTGGACTTCTCCGTTAATTTTCTTCCAAAAACCGCAACCAGATGAATTGTTGGTTGTGTTTGGTTGCCGTAATGAAACCCAAAATTTAGTGCCCGGTGAGTATGTTCCCGAATCACTGGTAACCGGACTAAAAGCTTTAGCAGACCCAACGCGTTTGCGTATTTTACATTATTTAAATCATGGTGCTACTACACCCAGTAGTCTGGCTAAAAAGGTGCGCTTACGTGCACCGACGGTTATCCATCATTTAAATTTGTTACGGCTGGCTGGTTTAATACAGGTCACGATCACTTCAAACGGGGAGAGACGTTATAACCTGCGACAGGAAGCCGTGGAAGATACGTTTAAGCAATTAAAACTGGTTATCAATCCGGGAAAGAAAGAACATTTGTAGCGATATAAAAATGGAATATTTAAAAACAATTAAAGGTAAAACGACTTCTGTTCTTACAACTTATTCAGCACGCTTACGCGCATTTCGTTGGAATGCACGTATGTATTTAATTTTTACGATTATTTTCGGCGCGGCGATGGGCGTACGCCGATTGATATTTAACTTCTTTGTGCTCAGTCTTGGCTATGATGAAGCTTTATTAGGCACCATGATCACCGTTCACAATCTGACGGCATTGATTGCTGCTTTGCCGATGGGCTATCTTGCTGATCGTTTGGGGCGCAAATTGTCGTTAATCAGCAGTACCGTGTTGGTTGCGCTGTCGGTGATCATTATGGTTGCCTTTCCAAAAGCCTGGATACTGATCGTCATCAACATCGTCTTTGGTTTGGGAATGAGTATTTCTTCCGTAACGATGGGGCCATTCCTGATGGAAAACAGTGGTGAAACCGAAAGAACCTATCTGTTTAGTTTTGGACAGGGCTTGCAGATGGCGGCTGGTTTTGTGGGAAACTGGATAGGGGGGTACTTACCCGGCTGGATGGGGTCTTTCTTTAATGTGAGTGCCCTCAGTTCAACTGCTTATGGTAACGCTTTATTAGCGACATCCGTCTTTGCGATTGTTGGTGTTGTGCCTTTGATTATGTTACGCAATCCGAATTTAAAGCTGAGTGAACGCGCATCCCTGGCACCGATGTCCTACCTGAAGGATAACTTTAACCTTCTTTCACGGCTCATCATCCCATCATTAATTACCTCCATCGGTGCAGGCTTAATTATGCCATTCATGAATATCTTTTTTAGAAATGTTCATAATCAGCCAGATCCAACGATTGGAACAATTTTTGCCTGGGGATCGTTGGCAATGGGGGTAGGGCTAATCATAGCCCCGGTTTTGGCGGATCGCTTTGGAAAGATTCAGGTTGTAGTGTTAACCCAGGGGTTATCGATTCCATTCCTGTTCATTCTAGGATTTTCACCCTGGTTTGTGGTAAGCGCTGGCGCTTATTTTGTGAGGTTGGCACTCATGAATATGAGTGGACCTGTTTATCAGACATTTGTCATGGAACAGGTTGATCCTCAAGCCCGCGCGACGGTTGCGAGTTTGACCAGTATGGCGAATAGCTTTGGATGGGCATTTTCACCTTCCATCAGTGGATGGATTCAGGTTAATTACGGTTTCCGTCCGGCTTTTGTAGGAACCATGATCCTTTATGCAATTTCCATTTTCCTGTATTGGTTCTTCTTCTTGCGGGGTAAAGAAACTCTTTTCAAAAGAAGAGATGTGCAAGAGTTGGCAAGTCCATGAGTTGTTATGGACTCAAGCGTTAAGCTATTGAAAAAATTAATTGTTGTTTTTCAATATAGAAAAAATTTTTAATATCAACCATCAGCTAATGAGCTTTGAGCTAAAATTATCTTCATCAGGTCTTGTTCTTCGCCCGGGATACCTTCTAACAACCGGACGGCTGCCATTGGAGCTAACCAGGCTTGTATTAGTAACCGCCTTAATTTTGGGTTCAATTCCAGATACCGCTTCAGATAATAGAAGTTTGCAATTTTCCCCAATAACGATGCCAGTATTTTCATCCACACATTTGCATCCGGTGGCTTCCCGATCGTCAATAAAATTTGTGTTCTTGCGACATCAGCTGCTGGGTGACCAGCATACGCAGTCATCCAATCAAGAATAACAGGCCCATTGGTGGTATAAATCACCTGATCCGGATGGAAATCAAAATGACAAAGTTGATTGATATTCGGAAGTTGGTTTACCTGGTCAATTAATTTCTGCTTGATGTTTTCAGAAAGGTTCGAGACATGTTCTATATTTTCGAACCAACGGTCACGAAAAGATGGAAAACCAGCTAATGTAATTTCGTGCATATGACTGTGTAAATCAGCCAGTATGCGACTGTGTTTGACAACCTGCCAGGGCTTGTCAGCTAGTGATTTTAGCATGGTAGAACCACTGATTTTTTCATAGATAATCCCATAGCGGTTTTCATGCTGAATCAAATCGAAAGCTTGTGGAACAGGGAGGGGGGCTTTGTAAATTAATTGGCTGATTTCAAATTCTTGTCTTACTGCCTGTGGCGACACCCAATCATAGAAGAGTTTCAAGACCTGGTTTTCAGGCAAGTCAAATAACTCCGCGGTGCGTCCACGGGCAATTACTTTTCCTAATTCCACAATTCAATCCTCATCATCAGGATTGATTATAGAGGAAATTAATCAACCAAGCAGACTCAGCCAGAGCTGTGTTTTTGATATAAAAATTAACTACCTTAACAATTCAAAAAATTTCTACTAGTCTTCCTCCACCAACTTCAGCATTAAACGACGCTTGTGTCCAAGCTCAAAAACCAGCTCAAACCAGACTTTTGTCAATCCATCTACGAGTTCAGCTTTCTCCATTGGCCCTAAATAAATTGGTCTTAATCCTGTGTCGGCAATTAATTTTTCAGTTATAGGGCGAGCTGCGCTGTGACCACAGAAAAACAAATCAACCTGTTGACCTGCAATCATGGGAGTTTCGAAATTTTCCCAGCCAAGTGTGTTGAAGGCGCGTATCAGTTGGGTGTTTTGGGTCTTTTCATACAAAACCTCAAGATTATTCATAGGCCCACCATGAATATTATTGGTTGCATCAATTATAAGTTTCCCCTCTAAAACGTCTTGGTATTGTTCAGCGAATTCTGCTACAGTATCTCCCGGGATTGCCAGTAATACAACCTTGGCTTGTTCAATGGCAGCCTGGATTGTCTCCACACCGCCACTTTCGTGTAAGTGGGAATATTTAGGATCAGCAGGATCACGAACGCCATAAATGACAGTGTAATCAGCTTTTGCCCACTTCTTACCAAGCGTGTTGCCAATATTACCCGCACCAATTACCGCAATTTTCATCATAACCTCCTTTGCTTACTTCTATTATACAAATATGGACAATGAAAAAGGAATGTAATTCTGTAAATTTGATTAATAAAACAAGTTGTTGGGTCGCAGAGATTCCAGCTTGACTTCGTTACTGGAATCATTATAATTTTAACTGGTATGACCTCTTACCAATTTAATTCCCTTTGATCGTTCAAGCGAGGAACTCATGGAAATTCCAGGTTGGCGTGCAAATACGTGGGTGGAGCTCTCTCAGCCATGGGATGTGATTGTCATTGGTGGTGGCATCGTTGGCGCAGGTGTTTTCCGAGAAGCCGTGGAAGCTGGTTTGAAAACGCTATTACTGGATGCACATGATTTTTCGTCTGGCACCTCTAGCCGCTCTTCCAAAATGGTGCATGGCGGTTTTCGCTATTTAAAGAATGCACAGATAAAATTGACCCTCGATTCTTCCCGAGAACGCCAGCGGCTTATTCATGAAGGCCAAGGGTTAATAGAACCGCTCCGTTTTAACCTGGTCAATTATCGCAATGATCACACACCGGGTTGGGTTTTTGGTTTGGGATTGATTGCCTATGATATGCTGGCTTTACGTTGGAATCACACACATTTGTCCAAACAATTATTGAAAGAAATTTGCCCCAATATCAATGAAGATAGCTTATTGGGTGGTTATGGTTTTTATGACGCACAAACGGATGATGCGCGTTTGGTGTTGCGTGTTATTCAGGAAGGCCAATTGGCGGGTGGCTCGGTACTGAATTACGCCAAAGTGGTTGGTTTACTCAGAACCAATCAAAACAAGGTGTGCGGTGTAGAGGTTAGGGATGTGTTTGGTGGAGAAGAAAAAGAGCTTCAAGCATCTCTGGTGATCAATGCTACCGGCGCCTGGGCTGATGAAATCCGTGGAATTATTGGCAAGGAACAGCGTTTGCGGCTATTACGTGGCAGCCATTTGATTTTTTCGCAGGAGCGGATTCCCGTAAAGGATGTTGTTAGCTTCCTTCATCCACAGGATCATCGTCCGGTATTCGCTTTTTCATGGGAAGGTGCTACGCTGGTCGGTACGACGGATGTTGACCATAATCATCCAATGTCGACTGACCCATGGATTTCCGAAAATGAAACAGAGTATCTTTTAGAAGCTGTTAATCATATTTTTGACTGTCTGAAGTTAACCAGAGAAGATATCCGATCAACCTTTGCTGGTGTGCGTTCCGTGTTGGATACTGGCAAGGCGGACCCATCCAAAGAAGCGCGTGATGAAATTTTATGGGATGAGGATGGTTTGATTACCATTACGGGCGGAAAATTGACCATGTTCCGCCATATGGCACAACGCACGTTAAAATTTGCCCGCAAATATCTCCCTGAAAAAATTAAATTTGATGCAGATGGCCGTGCATTGGATGTGATCAATAAGAATGATTTTGCTTCTACCTTCCAAAGTCAAACTCTCTCAACCGAAAACAAAATGCGCCTTATCGGACGCTATGGCATTCATGCGGCAAAATTGGTGGAATCAATTCCGGCAGATGAATTTACAGCCATTGCGGAAACGAAAACACTTTGGGCTGAATTGCGTTGGGCCGCCCGGCAAGAGCAAGTGCTCCATTTGGATGATTTGTTGTTGCGAAGAACACGGATTGGAAGCTTGTTAACAAATGGTGGGCAGTCGATGATGCAAAAGATTCGGGCAATCAGCCAACCAGAACTAGGATGGAGTGATAGCCGCTGGGATTCGGAAGAAGAGGCTTATTGGCAGTTGTATTATCAGGCTTATTCGCTTCCGCAAGCCATACGAGTTTAATGGGTGGCTGGTAAATTCAATACCGTTTTGTCTTTGATATTTTTAAATAACCATCTATAATTTTTTTACCTCACATGAATCAATCTCCCTCCATTACTGTGATCGATGTCAGCCGTTTTTCCTATGCGGAACGTGTTTGCGTAGCTGCCGTGCAAGGGTTGGTCAATCCTACCTCTCCCAGCATTTATCTGGATTATGGGATTTATGATGATCCAACTGCCAGACGCACCAACGAAAATTTCATGGATGATGATATCTGGTATGCCAAATATCGGGATTTATTGGGCAATCAGGATCAACGCAATTTAGATTATTACCAAAAGAAGTTTAATCTCAATATTTTGACCGTTAGCATACTGGAAGAACTCATTACTCAACATCTGGATATGTTTTCCGGTATGGTGGTCTGGGATGATAAATTACCCGATACAGTCAACATTGCCTTGATGATGGCTGCGCAGCAGAATCTGCTTCCAGTGACCGCAAAACTGGCAGAATCATTGCAAAAAACAGGTTTAGTGATAAAAGAAGATCTACGAAATCGCTGGACGGAACGGGTTAGTCTATATCAATGGGCTTTTGAACATCTTTTTGAAGGCAGCAAACCAGGCTATCTGGCTTGTATTGAGCCGGGTTGGTTACGCTCTGAGTTTCTGGATTATATCGTTCAGGAACGCATTTTTGTCTACAGTCTATCTTCCACGGCAGGTGGCTTGGGCAGTCAACTGTTACTTTTACTGTCCTTTGGTCCCCCTCGTTTACGGGAATTCCTCTTCAATCTTTCGCTCGACAAAATCATTCGGAAGTTTGCGCTTAGATGGATGGGTTGGAAGTCAGCAGAGGTAAAACTTTCCAATCGTATTCAATCGTCAGTGGTGTCGAGTACCTATCCAACCATTTTTGGCTGGCACACCCAACGTGATGATGAGTTGGCGTTTATGTTTCAACTATCATCCAATGGGTTGCGCCTGGTGCCTTCACACCTGGCAGGTAATTTCTCATTCCACTCAAAATTGCCATCCTTCGGAACGAAACAAAAACCTGTTCCAACCCATCGGTCACTTGATCCACAAGGCATCTATCTCACCTTTACTCTGTCGGATGGTGATCAATTGATGATGATGCATACTGGAGAATTAGGGAACTGGTATAGCTCTAAACGCGGAAGTGTTGCTTTCAATTGGGAAACACAACCACTACTTGCCGAGCTTGCACCAGCTTTAATGGAAAAATACACCACAACTGCTACTGAAAAAGATTGTCTGATTGCGGGGCCATCTGGTGCTGGCTACATTGTGCCGGTTATCGCCTTTATGATCGCATTACCTCTGCTGATCTGGTATCCAATTACGCGCGAGAAACATGCCGAAATGGTGAAGCAATCCTCCTCACAAGAAACGGAATAGACTGACTTTAAGAAAAAGAATTTTTAAGATCTGTTTGTTTACCGAGCGATGCTGATGATCAAAAACCATAGGATGGTGAAGATAACGACCATCCATTCCAGCAGTGGCATCAGCCAAAAGCGGGGACGCTCCTGGATAGTAGAGGTATCCAACGCGTTCGATTCCCGCTGCTTTAACGATTTTCCGAGATTGAAAAGAAAAGATGCGTACGAGATAATTCCCACCCCTGAAACGAAAAGCGCATAGAGTGGAATGATGCGTTCGTTCTGATCCTGTGCCAGAATGGCAATACTGAACAGGATGACAGTTGCCAAGCCAGCACGAAAATAAGTCATTGCTGCCTTGATGTGCGGTTTAATGTTGTTCATCGGGTAAACACCCACAAACAGGCACCCAATGGCGGCGATCATGCCGGAAATGGTTGCCAGATATCCCCACAGGCTGTTCAGACTTAGCCCCACCCCAGGCATCATCAGAAAAAAAAGAAAACCACCAATTATCAATCCGGCATTAAATACCCAGGCGAATCTCGACACACCCACTTCGCCCAATTCCGACACAAAATGACGCCAGATGGAGAAGCGTTCACCGTTTTTTCCGCGATACACAGACATTCCCACCAGGATGCAAACCAATATGACTGCACTCCCCGCCAGCCCCAGGGTTGGGTGAACAGCTAAAAACCATTGTTTCATCTTTGCTGATCCCTTTGTTTTGTGAAATGATTTTTTATCATGTTTATGTTATTGTATAACAATTCAATTTTCTAAATTGGGATTTTTGATATTATTGAATGTAAATAAAGGTTGTTGAAGGTGGAGGCTTATGTACGATTTATTTTCTGAGGACTACGATCGTTTTGTGAATTGGGAAGATCGATTGGCGTATGAAATGCCTTTTATCGAAGAGCAAATTAATCACCTTAAACAACCAGGGAAAAACACATTGAATATTTTGGATTCAGCTTGTGGCACAGGTATGCACGCGATAGCTCTCGCCAAACAAGGGCATGTGGTTAGTGCAGCGGATTTATTTCCTCAAATGATCCAGAAAGGACAGGACAATGCACAACAGGCAGGGGTTGCGGTGCAATTTGCAGCTGCTGGCTTTGGAGAAATGACAAAAACCTTTGGTCGGGATCAATATGAGCTGGTGTTATGTTTGGGAAACTCTTTACCGCATGTACTAAACGAGACAGAACTCATCAATGCTTTGCAGGATTTTGCATTGGCACTAAGGCACGATGGGGTGTTGTTCATTCAGAATCGCAATTTTGATGCGGTGGTCAAGCAGCAATCCCGCTGGATGGATAAACAGGTGCATCAGGCGGATGGGATGGAATGGATTTTCCATCGATATTATGACTTTTTACCCAATGGATTGATACGGTTTAATATAGCAACCCTAAAACATGAGATGGACGCGGATTGGAAAGCGGGGGTGACCAGCACGTTGTTACGCCCACAGCTACATGATGAATTGCTTAACTTGCTCAGGCAGGCAGGTTTTAAGGAAATAAAAGCCTACGGCAGCATGCAAGGGGAACCATTTGCTGCAGACAGTAGTGGAAATCTTATTTTGACCGCCAAAAAAGCATAACGAAAAAATCACTCCAAAATCAAGCCTCCTTTATTTCAGTAGACCCTGCTTGTTAGCAGGGTATGATGCTTGACTTCGTTGTTGGAATCACTATAATTTTAACTGGTATGACCTCTTACCAATATTCACCAAATTCTGATTTTATTCGAACCATACATTAGCAATCATCACTCTCTTTTATAAACGAGAATTGAGGTAGAAAATGAGCAAATCCCAACGATTTCAACCTCCCTGGCTGGAGAAAGTTGCATCTCCGCGTTCTTACCGCAGCCTCTATAAATGGGGTGAAGCGGATGGTTTTAAACATCCAAACAGTGGTATGTATCAGATGATAAAAGAAGTTTTTGATTTGAGTGATGATGATTTTCAAGACCCCTTCAACACCGGGTTGGAGGATTTTAGCGAACAAATACCACATCAGTTGGATGAAAAGCATATTACCCACTTCAAGGATATTGTAGGTGAGGAAAATCTTTCGACCGATACCTATCTGCGTACCCGCAGCTCCTACGGCGCGGGTATGATCGATGCATTGCGGGTACGCAATAAGATATTCGAAAACTTACCGGATGTTGTGCTTGCTCCCCGTAGTAATCAAGAGATCAGCGAGATCCTGTCATATTGCCAAACCGAGCTATTGTCTGTTTATATTTACGGGGCTGGGTCCACGGTTACACGTGGTACAGAAGCGGTAAAAGGCGGGGTGTGCATTGATATGAGTAAGCACATGAACAAGGTGCTCTCGTTCAGCGAAATCAACCAGACGATTACCGTTCAGGCTGGCATGTATGGGCCAGCTTTGGAAGAAATTCTCAACAACGCGCCGAAAACCCTGCAGGCTGAACGCCGCTACACCTGCGGGCATTTCCCACAATCCTTCCTGCACTCCAGTGTTGGGGGATGGGTGGTAACGCGCGGGGCAGGGCAGAATTCCACTTATTACGGCAAAATAGAGGATCTGGTGCTCTCTCAGAAATACATTACCCCGCTTGGAGAAGTACAAACCCCCGGGTACCCACGCTGTGCAACCGGCCCGGATTTCAATCAGATAATGATTGGGTCGGAAGGTTGTTTTGGGGTTTTAACGGAAGTAACCCTCAAGTTACATCGCTACCTGCCTGATAATATGCAACGCTACAGCTACTTATTTAAAAATTGGGAAGATGCTCAGCTGGCGGTACGGGAAATTATGCAAGCAGAAGCTGGAATGCCCTCAGTGTTTCGCCTTTCAGACCCGGAAGAAACGGATGTTGCCATGCGGATGTACCATATTCATGGTTCTCCAGCGGATACCGTCCTGAAAGTTCTTGGCTACCAACCCATGCAACGTTGCCTGTTATTAGGTTCCTGTGATGGGGATAAAGCTTATGCACGTTTGGTAAAACGAGCTATTACAAAAGTTGCCCGGAAATACAAGGCATTTCCTCTGACACCGTATGGCGTTACCCAACGATGGGAGAAGAGCCGTTTTACTGATCCTTACATGCGTGAAGATCTGATGGATTTTGGCATATTGATCGATACCCTGGAGTGTGCGGTTACCTGGGAGCAGATGGCCAGGGTACATGAACAGGTTCGCAAATTTGTGAAAAGCCGACCCAAGACGGTCTGTATGACCCATCTTTCGCATGCTTACCCACAGGGGACAAACCTGTACTTCATCTTTATTGCCAGGATGACAGATATCAACGAGTATCTGCAATTACAATATGGTATCTTACAGGCTGTCCAGGAATCAGGGGCTGCGATGAGTCATCACCACGGGATTGGCAAACAAACCGCTCCCTGGTTGGAAGGGCAAATTGGAAAGGCAAACATGGATGTCATCAGAACACTCAAACAGCATTTTGACCCGGCAAACATTATGAATCCTGGTGGCACCCTGGCGCTGGATATGAGTGAAGAACAACAGGCAAAACGGTGGGGTTTCCGTAAAGTAAGCGATGATTGATTTTTGAAGGTTTGATAAAGTTCACAAAATTAAAAATCAGATAACCCGGGCTGCCAGCTGGTCTGCTGAGCCCATTCTTCAGCCGCCAGATAGATCAGATCAACAGCCGGATCCTTTACTTCGGGGTACATAAACGGATCAGCCAGATGTTCGGATAACATTTTCTTCAAACGAGCATATGCTTCCGCAGTATGTGGGTGTGCACGCAGATAATCGCGAAATAATAGCGGATAACGCTGGTTTGCACTGCCTGGCAAACGGACATGGATGTGTGTACGACGCTGATCTGGTGGTGGGTTAAAATACATTTTGCCCCAATGTTGAGGATCTTCATTTTGACCTGGTGGAACATGATCACCCAGATTACCTTCGGATAAGGGGTATCCAATGGTTGCCATTACATCAACAACATCCTGATTCAATGCAGCAACGGTGATTTGAATATCGATCACATCTTTGGCAGGCAGGCCAGGAACAGCCGTTGAACCAATATGGTCAATGCGTAGCGCCAAATTCCCTAATGCAGCTCGGAGTTGGCTGGCAATTAAAGCAAACTCTTCTGGCCAGCTTTCTTTGTATTCCACGATCGTGTATTTAGGGTCTGCCATCTTATCTCTATTGCACTACGTTGAAAATTTCCGAACGGATGATTTTTGCCATGTCCCAAAGAGCACCATTAGCATTGGACAGAAGCGTAATTTGTACGTTGGAGGTAAGGTAAAACTCAGATGAAAATTCCACGCCCGGATCTTCTCCGACGATCGATAAGCATTTTTCTCCGGTTTTTTCATCGATCCAGACCCCATATCCGTAGTAATTGGAGCTTTCAGGAGCAACTCGCACCTGAGCAGTAGTCATTTGCGTGAGTAAAACCTCATCGAAATAAGTTTTGGATAATAAAGCCTTCCAGAATCTGCCGATATCTGCGGCAGTGGTGTAGGTGCCACCATCCCCATGCCCGATGACAGGGATGGAGAAAATATTGGAGCGCCAATTCTTATCTGCATCTTCGATGTAGCCGGTTGCACAGTGTTCAGGCAGTCTGTCCGTTGAAAAATAACCACTGGAGCGCATCCAGGCAGGTCCGAAGATCTTTTCTTCAATATAATCCTGAAAACATTTACCTGTTATTTTCTCGATCACCAGACCCAGCAGCACAAACCCCATGTTGCTGTAAGCAAACCTTTCTCCAGGGGAAAACTTCATTGGTTTGTCTTTGATAAAGTCCAGGAAGTCAATTGCTGTTCGCATCTGGTACACTGGTTTCTTTTTCCAGCAATCTTCATAATCTACTTCTGTTTCCTCATCGAAATAATCGGGGATACCGCTGGTGTGGGTAAGCAAATGCTCGATGGTGACAGCTTTGTCGATGTTGGGGGGTAATTCTGGAGCAATGTCGCACAGTGATTTTTGTAGGTCAAGAAGTCCTTCGGAAACTAATTGCAGGATGGCTGTAGCAGTGAAGATTTTTCCACCCGAGGCAATTCCGAAGCGGGTATTGAGGCGGTTCGGCAACAGATCACTGCGATTCGCCAGACCATACGCATGCGAAAAGAAAGGTTTATCGTCGAGTGATATGTGAATAACACCACTAAAAGGGCTTTGTCGCAGTTGTTCTTGTATAGCAACTTCGAGGGTTTCAAATGTTAAGTTGGTCACAAGGCACCTGATAATAATTTTATATAAGCCTGACTAAATGTTGAAACGGATATTGAGAACATCGCCATCTTTAACGACGTATTCTTTTCCTTCTAAGCGCAATTTACCTTTGGCTTTGACTTCGTTCATGCCACCAAATGCAATCAGATCATCATAGGAGACGACTTCAGCACGAATGAAACCTTTTTGAAGATCGCTGTGAATCACGCCCGCAGCTTCGGGGGCGAGGGCGCCGGTGCGCACGGTCCAGGCACGGCATTCATCCGGCCCGACGGTGAAGAATGAATGTTGACCAAGCAGGTCGTAGGAATACTTGATCATACGGTTCAGGCTCAGTTCTGTGATGCCATACTCTTCCATAAACATTTCGGCATCTTCTGGTGAGAGTTTTGCCATGTCCATCTCGAGCTTTCCCTGCAAATCAACGACCATGCTGTGCTGGTGAGAGTAATCCATTTTTGGCGCTGGTTGCCCCTCTGCAAGATTCAATAACACCATCACTGGCTTGAGACTGAGAAAACCAAAACCAGACAAACTGTTTAATTCCTCTGTGGTCATTTCCATATCTCGCAGCGGGGTCTCTTCATTGAGAGCAGTCTGCATACGTTCAAAAAGCTGAATGTCGCGATCGATGCTGGCTTTATCCCTGCCAGCACCTTTGCGTCGTTCATCTGCCAGACGTTCCAGCTTGCGTTCGATAAATATGAGGTCGTTAATGATGAACTCACCATCCATCATGTGAAGATCACGTATAGGATCGACACTGCCTTCCTGGTGGGGTACATTGTCATCTTCAAAACAGCGTAATACATGAATGAATCCATCCATTTGGGTGAGCTGATTGAGCAAACTACCGGAGATGCCACTTTTCCCGGCACTGCCATCTAACCCGGCAATATCGGTGTAGGTGATTTTGGCATAGATTGTTTTTTTAGGGTTGAACATGGCAGACAATTTGTCCACTCGGGGATCCGGCACGTCCACCACAGCCGTATTAACCTGCACCCGACCAGCAGAAATGCCCGTGGGGACATCACCGCGGGTGACGGCATTAAAAATAGTTGTTTTTCCAGATTGGGGTAACCCGATAATTCCTAGGCGCATATGAATTTCCTTGACCCTTCCGAGTTTTTTAGATATACTCTGCAATGTTAATGAGCCGAAGTGGCGGAACAGGCAGACGCGCACGACTCAAAATCGTGTACCTTCGGGTATGTGGGTTCGATTCCCACCTTCGGCACACAGCGATTATATCATAGGGCTTACGCCTGAAAGAAGTTGGCAACCGCGGCCAGCTTTTTTGTTTAGTCCCCCCATTTCAGCTTTAGATCACAAAGCGGGTGCGTTGATCCTGGTTGATCGCTTCATAAACTGATTCCAATTGTTCACGGGTTTCAGCGATGAATGGTATTGTAATTGCAAGGTATTTACTGCCAACGCTCTTTCGAGAGGTAACTTCAGCCTCTTCAATTGTGCCAATGATATCCAGAACTGTATCAATAACAAATTGAAGATAATTATCATAATCATCACCAATTGCCTTGATGGAAAGTGAGCAGGGAAATTCGTAAGCTTGCTGGAATTCTAACATTATGGTTCCTTCATTAAAATTTCAGTTTGGAGTTTACCACAGGATAATCGATTTTTCTAATCGATCACTAAAGATGACCACTGGATTACTGGAATTTTTTTTCTTATCATTGTATACTTTTTAAATTCAGAAGCTTTTTAATAAGCAATTAAAAATTGATTAAAATCAAGTAAGAGGGTAGCACATGAAAGCATCAGTCTCACAACAAGAATTGGCACATGGCTTAAGCACCGTTTCTCGCGCAGTTTCTCCTCGCAGCACATTACCGGTTTTAGCGAATGTATTGATAGCAACCGATGAGGGCAGAATCCGCCTCTCGGCTACCAATCTCGAGTTAGGTATCTCCTGCTGGATAAAAGCAAACATTGAGGAGGAAGGCTCTATCACCGTACCTGCCAGAACCATTTCTGACCTGGTTAGCACGTTACCCGTTGATCGGATTGAGCTGAATTTAAATGAACGCACGCAGACGTTAAATGTACGTTGTGGATCAAACAGCACCGACATAAAAGGGATTGATGCACAGGAATATCCACCCATGCCACTACCAGAAAAAACAGGTGGTGTTGAATTAAATGTTTCTGATGTAAAAGAAATGATTTCTCAGGTAGCTTTTGCAGCATCCTCAGATGAAGCTCGCCCGGTCCTGCAAGGTGTCTTAACACAAATTGAAGGAGATACGATTACCATGGCAGCTACAGACGGTTTTCGTATTTCCGTCCGTACTTCGAAAGTCAATAATCCGAATGATAAGGTGATTTCGGTTATTATTCCTGCTAGGGCAATGAATGAATTAGCCAGAATTGCCACCAATGGTGATGAAACGGTCAATATGAGCGTGCCTTCAGGAAGAGGACAGGTTGTCTTCAATCTCAAAGAAGCTGAACTGGTATCACAATTGATTGAAGGTAATTTCCCGGATTACAAAGTAATCATTCCGAAAAATTTTAAGACCCACACGGTTATTTCCACATCGAGTTTTCAAAAAGCCTGTCGGCAGGCAGAAATTATTGCCCGCGATGGAAATAACATTGTTCGTCTTCATATCCAACCGAAGTTGGAAGGACCCGGGATCGTTGAAATCTCGGCAACATCGGAAGAAACAGGCACCTCGGAAGTACAGGTGGACGCCAATATTGATGGTGATGGTTTGTTGATTGCTTTCAATGTTCGCTATTTACGTGAGGTCCTGGAGGTTGTCAGAACACCCAGTATCGCACTGGAATCAAACGCCAATAACACCCCAGCCACCATCAAACCAATTGGAGAAGATGAGTTTGTGCATGTGATCATGCCCATGCATTTGGGGTAAAGATCAAAAAAGATTTTTTGAACTGGTTGGTAGTAGAATGTCCGAGTTTTGACTCGATTAAAAGGTCAGGTTGAGGAGTGATAATTGGCAGCAAATTCAAACTCGACTGATCGACTCCTTACAATCTATTTAGCCTTAGGACAATATCCTATTCTCAGCAGCCGCATCCGGGCTCGTATGCGTCGCTTGTTGTTTGAACGTGGCATTATCCAACCACAGGCTTTTGAAGCACGAGTACGTGAAATGGCAATCCGTTCACAGGAGCGTGAGGGAATCCGCGATCCATATAACGAAGAGGATTCTGATATCTGGGATATTCGCATCAAAAACATTCGTGATCAATTAACAGATTTGATTTTCAGTCATCAAGTATCATTTGATGAATTTGAAAAGATTACCAATGAAGTTCTCTCAGAACGTGGTGTTGGTCAACAAGACCATTTGCTTTCCGTAAATCCGGAGTTGGCACCGCAGGAAATTGTTTTTGAACAAGCGATGATGTTCGAAAAATTAAGCCCTGAGGATCGTGCCAAATATGAAGCCAGGATGCAGGAAGCAAAGGTAGTACTGATTCGAAACCTGATCAGTGATCAACTCCAGTACATTAATATTGCCAAGGAGTGGTTCACGTTAGGGGATTTACTGGAAATTCGTAAACGCAAGATTGGTGCAGGAAAGATTGGTGGAAAGGCAGCTGGGATGTTGCTGGCGCATCGTGTGTTAGCGGATACCGAAGAATTTCAGCATAGCACCTGTATGAGCCCACCGGAATCCTACTACATTGGTTCCAATGAAATTTACACTTTTATGACGATTAATGATCTAACCCATTGGAACGATCAGAAATATAAAAGTGAAGAGGAAATGCGCGCTGAATATCCAGCCATTGTTCGAGAATTTCAAGCCGGGGAGTTTCCACCAGACATCCTCGATAAACTGGTGGCGATCTTAGAAAAAGTGAAAAAACAACCCATGATTGTGCGTTCTTCCAGCCAACTGGAAGACAATTTTGGCACCTCATTTGCCGGAAAATATGACAGTGTTTTCCTACCGAACCAAAGTTCTTTAGAACAAAACCTGAAAGATCTAACCAAAGCACTTGCTACCATTTATGCTTCTACATTGAACCCAAACGCCCTGCTTTATAGACGAGCACGTGGTTTACAGGATTATGATGAACGCATGGCTGTGCTCATTCAGGAAGTGCAGGGTCAGCGATTTGGTAAATATTATTTTCCACATGGTGCAGGGGTTGCTTTTAGCCGGAACACGTACCGATGGACGCCACAAATAAAGGCTGAAGATGGATTTGTGCGCCTGGTTTGGGGGTTGGGTACCAGAGCGGTTGACCGGGTTGGAAATGATTATCCACGGGTGATAGCGCTGTCTCATCCTTTATTACGACCTTCTACCATTCCAAAATTGATCCGAAGATATTCCCAACAATTTGTTGATGTGATTGATCTGGAAGAAAATGTGTTTAAATCATTGCCAATCCATGACGTACTCAGCCCAGATTACAAACCACTGCGTTATATCGCCCAATTAGACCAGGGAGGTGATTTTCAACCAATACGGAGCCGTGTGATTGACGGTGATCCCAAAAATTTGGTGGTAACCTTCGATGAATTCTTGAAACGGACGGAATTCGCAGAAACTATGCGCGATATGCTGACCTCACTAGAACGCGCCTATCGTTTACCGGTTGATGTGGAATTCACGATTGCCATTGAAGAATATCAATTCGGAAAGCCCGAGATTTGCATTAGCGTTGTTCAGTGTCGTCCGCAAGCGCAGTTAATGGCATCAGCAGAAGTGAAAATTCCAAAGAAAATCCCGGAAGAAGACATTATTTTTGATACGCACTTCGTTGTCCCACACGGTGAAATTCAACATGTTTCTTATGTAATTTATGTGCCGCATGAAACCTATTTTTCGTTGCAAACCAATGCAGATCGATTTAAATTGGCACGTGCCATTGGTAGGTTGAATAAAGCATTGGAAGGTGAAGTTTTTATTTGTATTGGTCCCGGGCGATGGGGCAGTTCCAATGCAGATTTAGGAGTTCCCATTGATTATGGGGATATCTACAATGCTCGTGCTTTGATTGAGTTGGCAGGTGAACACTTTGGCTTGCCACCAGAGCCTTCTTTGGGTACCCATTTTTTCCAGGACTTGATGGAATCTCAAATTTATCCGCTGGCAATTCCTCTGGATGAGGGACAGAACATGATCAATGAAGAATTTTTTGAAAATTCTCCTAATAAAATCGATGATTTTATTGAGCTCGAAGCGGACATTAAGGATGCTTTACGATTAATCCAGGTGAATGATTTTAGATCGGATCACCAAATTCGTATCTTGATGAATGATGATGAAAGTCGCGCGATTGGGTATCTAGTTCCGGAAAACTTCTAAATAAAGTTTACAATTATTAATATCAATCTGTCTCAAAAGCATCAGCCTCATCTTCTGGAATCTGGTCGATTTGATCCTGATCAATCTCTTCCTTCAGTCTATGAGTTGATATCTCATAATGACCATACAAATCATCCTGAACAGTGCCTTTCCATAAAGGCACACCATCAAAATAGGCTGCTCGTCCAAGCATATGGGTGGATATAGGAGCAGTGGAAATTAAGAAGACAATCAACGCAAAGGCACGCGTATAAATCGCAAATTCGTTGAAGTAGATTGCGGCTGCAAGCACCATTAAACCTGTACCAAGCGTGCCAGCTTTAGCGGTGGCAGACATACGTAAAAAGAGATCAGGCATACGCAGAACGCCAATTCCGGCAACCAGCACCAGGAATGACCCGAGCAATAACAAACCAAATACTATATAGTCACTCATGTTTATACCCTCCGCTCCAGATAATAAGCAAAGGCGACTGTTCCAAGGAATGTGATTAATGAAAGAGTAATAGCGACGTCCAGAAAGCTGGATTGGTCGAACAAAATACCATATGATACGAAAAATCCAATTGCCATAACGGATATCAAATCTAAAGCAATGATGCGGTCAGGCAAATGAGGTCCTTTAGCCAGTCGAATGAATGAAAAAACAATACCGGTTATTAAAAATACGAAGATAACATACCACAAAATATCAACAATCATTCAATGATCTCCCGAACCCTACGTTCAAATTTATTTTTAATTTCATCAATGAACTTATCGGAATCCTCCAGATCATATACATGCACATAAAGTATGTGACGATTTGAAGAAACATCCAGACTGAGCGTTCCTGGTGTAAGCGTGATCATATGCGAGAGTATTACAATGCCAACATCACTCTTCAGATCCAATGGCACTGCTACGACAGCCGGCCTGAGTTTCATTTTTGGCGACAAAATCGTGATGGTTAATCGGACGTTTGAAACAATGATTTCCCAGAAAATAAATATCACGAATTCAATCACCAAAGGTACTTCCCTGAAATATTTAGGTGTAGGTGATTTTGGATGAAAAAGCCACAATATCAAATAGCCTAATACAAAACCAAAGAGTAAATAGGGAGGATCAAAGTTACCCATTAATGCGCTCCAGGCTAAAGCCAGGAGAACATTCAATAAAAGCAAACTCATCGTACCACCCCCAACACTGCTTGAATGTACCCTGAAGGATCCATTAATTGTGCAGCTGCAAGCTGAGAGATCTCAAACACGGGATTAGCGAGTAAGCCAAGCAATAAAGATAAAGTTACGATGATTAAGCTGGGCACCCAACGCCAGGCGGAAACAGGTCGTTGTTGATCTGAATTTTTGGGATCTTTTGGTGGTTTCCAAAAAGCTTCATTCCAGACTTTGGTCATCGAAAAGAGGGTCATTAAACTCACCACCAGAGCTACTGCAATGATAAAGTATTGGCGACTCTCCAGACCGGCGATAATTAATCCTAATTTTGCAAAAAATCCTGAGAAGGGAGGTAAGCCTGCAACAGATAATGCTGGTAGAAGGAAAAGCATTGAAAAAGCAACCCGATGTTTGTATAAGCCGCCCAGCTTTTTCAAATTAAATGATCCTTGAATGGATTCGATCATGTCAGCGGAGAGGAATAAGGCTGTTTTTGCTAGAATGATGTGTACCAGAAAATAAATGCTGGCAGCGATGGCATATTCAGTGAAAATCCCCAAACCCATGAGTATATATCCAATTTGACTAATAATATGGAATGATAATAATCTTCGTAAATCAGTTTGGGAAGCTGCACCGAGAACACCGGTCAGCATAGTAAAGCCAGCTGAAACAAGGATGATTGTAAGGATGAATTCATTATCCAAACGGAACAACAATGTGAAGAAGCGAATGAGTGTGTACATACCAACTTTAGTGAGCAAAGCTGAAAAGAGGGCTGTCACCGTGACAGGAGGCGTGTGGTAAGCCGCTGGCAACCAGAAGAAGAGAGGAAATATGGCAGATTTGATCCCAAAGGAAACCAGGAATAGAATGGCAATCACGGTAACCTGTCCAGAGGATTGGAGCGCTTCGAATCTTAATGCCAGATCAGCCAAGTTGAGTGTTCCAGCCAGATTGTACGTAAGACCGATCGCGGACAGAAACATAATGGATGCTAACAAATTGAGGATAACATATTTAACAGCACCTTCAATTTGATCCCGTTCTCCACCCAGAGCGATTAACACAAAGGATGACATTAGCATAACTTCGAACCAGACATATAAATTGAAAAGGTCACCTGTTATTAATGAACCATTCACACCCATTAAGAGGAACTGGAAGAGAGGAAAATAGCCGTATTTTCTTCGTTCTAAATCGATACCTTTTATACTGTAAATAGAGAGGATGAAGGCAACAGTTGATGTGGTTAACAACATAACAGCACTGAAGAGATCGATGACCAAAGAAATGCCATAAGGTGCTGGCCAATTTCCGATTTGAATGACCTGAATGCCATTGTTGTACACATCAAGAAAAATGATGGTATTTACGACCACTAAAAGTCCAGTACTAAAAATGGAGATGATCCTTTTTGCGAGCTGATTCTCCCAGAAGAAAACGGTTATGATAGCGAAGAAAAGTGGGATTAGGATAGGAAGGACAATCATTTGACCTCGTCCTCCAAATCACTCAGAATTTCGTCATCAGCACAAGGAATGTCAGTGCAGTGCATCTTGTCCAGGTCTCCGGTGCCGGTTACTGCATAAGCTCTGCGAATCAGGACAACCGCAAATGCAGTGACACCAAAGCTAATTACAATTGCGGTGAGAATCAAAGCTTGCGGGACTGGATCGGCATAAACAGCTGGGACACCTGTGGTTTGGTCAATCAAAGGTGGTACCCCTCGCATGAGAGGAGCAGAGGTGAAAAGTAGTAAATTTGCTGCGTAACTTAATAATAAAATGCCAATTAAAACCTTAACCAAACTGCGACGTAAGATCATAAATATCCCGGTAGCAAATAAGACGCCAGCTGTAATAGCCATTAAGATCAGCATCCTATTCATCCTCCGCAAATTCTAATAGAATCCATACCACTACGCCAATTACAAGGAAATAAACACCAATATCAAAGAGCGTAGGTGTGCCAACTTTTCCAACAACGGGTAAGGGATTATCGATCCACATACCTGTCATGAAGGGAAATCCGAATAAAATAGGGATAAATCCAGATAAAAGAGATAATAACAACCCAATACCGGCAATGAATCGTGGGTCGAGGGGTAATAATTTCCACAATGCGCTGGGGGAGGAAGAGATCGCATAAAGCATCAACGCACTTGCTGCAACCAGGCCACCAACAAAACCACCACCTGCTTCGTTGTGTCCTCTCAGTAGTAAGAAAACTGAAAAAACAAACATGAGTGGCATCAGATAACGAGCAGCCACCTGGAGGATGAGTGAGCGTTGCATATTAGTTGTCTCCTCCTGATTTACTGCCCTTTTTTAATCCTAACAGGGCAAAGACTCCGATTGCTGCTATCATCAAAACAGTGATTTCACCTAAGGTGTCGAAACCGCGAAAATCAACCAGGATCACATTAACTACATTACGACCTTTTGCTAATAAAAGGCTATTGTCCATAAAATAAGGTGCCAGGGTTGAGTTTGATGGTATGGATGAAGTTAATAGCATTAATCCTGTCATCAGTACACCACCAGCAATTGACACAATGAGATTGATTAAGTTTGTATGGAATGGGTAATTACTTTTTGTAAATTTTGGCAATTGATAGATAACCAATACGAAGAGAATAACCGTTAGTGTCTCGATTGAAAATTGCACCATGGCAAGGTCGGGACCACTGTATAAAAGAAATAGAATTGCAATAGAAAAACCGATTGCTCCCAGCAAGGTGATCGTTGCCAGACGGGATGTTGATCGTGTAACCAGAATCGCGGATGTGATGATGATTAGCAGGAAAATCACATCATAAAAACGAGGGTTTGTCCATTGAGGGATTGGGAAAGATCCATAACGGGTTGAAAGAGTGATACCAGCCAATATAACTGTTGTAGCAATAATGGTGATAATGTAGTACCGCAGATAACCACTTTGTAAAAGGCGGGTTTGCCATCCTGCAACAGATAAAAAGCCACGCATGATTCGGCTGTAGGCAATTGAAGGACCTATAGGGCTTAGTTTGTGCCAAAATTCAGACAGGAGCGGGATTAGTTTGCGAGCAGCGAAATAAACAATCACTCCTAAAATCAAAGTAAGTAAACTTAATAGTAACATGGGGGTAATCCCATGCCAGAGGGATAATTTTACATTGGTTAATTGCTGCAATGCCGCCATGGTTGCGTTTTTTACCCAGCTTTGTGGAGCACCTTGTGAAAAGATACCCATGAATAAACCGAGTACAGCCAGCACCATAGGAGGGAGCCATAACCACAATGCTTCTTTGTGAGGATGAAGGTCTTCATCTTTGGTTTCTGGTTTCTGCCAGAAGGGGCGAATCCCCACCCATCCTGCTACAGCAACATTGGCAATGTTAGCAATAACGGCGAGTCCAGTGAGAACATAGGCGAGAGTAGATGCATTAAGAGTGCTTTCATAAATATATTCTTTACTGATAAATCCTATGGTTGGTGGTATTCCAGCCATCGAAAGAGCGGCTAATCCGGCTGTTAATGCAGTAAAAGGCATCAATTTGGATAGTGCGCCTAATTTTCGAATATCGCGTGTACCTGCGGCGTGATCAATGCCACCAGCAATTAAAAAGAAGGCACCTTTATATAAAGCATGCGTGAGCAGGAATAACATGGCGGTTTTTACCGCCAAAGGAGTACCCAACCCCAGCAAAAAGACCATTGCTCCCAGAGATGAGACGGTTGTGTATGCCAGTAATTTTTTGAGATCAGTTTGGCCCAATGCCAGCAAAGCACCACCTACCAGGGTGAGCAACCCTACCCAGGGGACAACCTGATTCCAGATTGCTAGCCCACCTAAAACCGGTAAGAGCCGTGCCAATAAATATACACCAGCTTTAACCATGGTGGCTGAATGCAGGTAAGCACTGACCGGTGTTGGTGCTTCCATCGCGTTGGGTAGCCAGAAGTGGAATGGGAATTGGGCGGACTTTGTCATGGCACCCAGCAGAATCAAAATAAATGCTGCTGGTGCCAGGGCACTTTCTTGAATAACCGATGCGTTTTGTAGCCATTGATGAATCTCAAAAGTGCCAGATATTTGCCCAACGATCACCAGGCCAGCCAGCATTGCCAAACCACCACCGCCGGTTACCAATAAGGCTTGCCAGGCAGCTGCTCTGGCAGATTCGTTTTCAAATTTGTACCCAATCAGGAAAAACGATGAGATGCTGGTGAGTTCCCAGAAGACAAACAACATTAAAGCGTTACTGCTGGTGACGACTCCCAACATAGAAGCCATGAAAATGATTACCCACAGGTAAAAGCGGTCTAAGTACGGATCATCATGCAGGTATTCCCCACCATATAAGATCACCAGTAAACCAATGCCGGCAATCAACATTGCCATTAGGAATCCTAAGCCATCTAACGTGAAAGTCATCCAGATGCCCATACTTTCCACCCAGGGGAATTGAACAGTAGGTGCCTCAAGCGTTTGGCTTTGTAATGATAATAGTTGAATGACAACTGCCAATGGATACAAAGCCAGAACAAAAGCAGCTTTTCGTTTTAAAATACGGGTTATCAGGGGGGCGATAATCGCAACCAGAAAACCGGCAAATATACTTAAGCTGAGGGTTGTCATGAAATTCTGAAATCCTATACTCTGTAGTGTAGTTTTGTTCTATGCTTGAGCAGGAGCCTGGAAAACGTTAAGCCCTGCATACCACCGCTAGCAATATTAATAGAAATAATTATACAGTGAATTTAGGCGTTAATTCACTGGAATGCATAAGAAATTTATAATTATTTACAGAAATATAAACTAAATTTGATTAAAACAAAAACCTGAGATGTGAGTCTCAGGTTTTTGATCGAAAAACTTTAGTTTACTTTTTAGGTCCTTTAACCTTATCTTTATCATTATTAGCATGTTCGGGTGGTCCGCCATGCTCCGGCTTGCCTGGATTTTCGGGTTTTCCTATCATTGGCATTTCTAAATCTTCAGTTTCTCCCTGATTGGCGTACTTAAAGAGCCAACCGATACCACCTTGAAATCCGGGATAGAGACCTAAACTCTTGAAATAATTACCCCATCCCATATCTTTTCCACCTTCAAGCAATTCTTCGATGCTTTCAGCAGTGTTCGTTTCGAGATTGAAGAGGTAATAAGCTTTGGCTATTTCTCCCAGACCGTAGGTTTCCTGTAAACCAAGAACATAATCCGGGTCTTCTTCTATTAATTTAGCCAGATATTCGACTACAGGATTCATACCTTCTACATCTTCAGTTGTTTCTACTTCAGGTGGTTCTTCTTCGTCAGCAAAAACCACGCCAAAGCTGCCAACTAACAAACCGAGTACCAGACATATGGAAAACAACAATCGGAACTTTTTCATAGGCAAATCCTTTCCTAATTGGTATTTCCATTATACATTCTTGATTTGCAATGTAAATAGGTTGTTTACAGCTTTAGGTTCGGCTTACAAATTTGTTAAGAGCTAAAAAATCGACTCGTGGGGATGCTTTTCGTCCACCTTTGCCAGTGCATAAGAGGCAATGGCACCTACAACAAACAAAATTGCGCAAACCAGGATCGTCCAACCGGAAACACCGCTGGGGATGATGGCGATCGTTGACCCAACCACTACGCCCAGGATGAAATGGTACATAAAAGTGTAAGCTTTGTTGAAGAACCAGTTGATTAATTTGGCGAAGATCAGAACACAGACAACAACACCAATTCCAAGGGGGATAATGACACCCAAATCCAGTTGTCGGATACCGCTCGCCATTGGCTGGTAAAGGCCAAGATAGATAAGGAAGTTTGAGGGGCTCATACCGGGGACGATCAATCCCAACCCCATGATCATGCCACTGAACAACCAGGTAAACAGGCTAAATGAGCTTATAGTAGTAGAGATTGATTCTCCCCAGCGCATAAATGCTAATGTACCGATTGCAAAGACAAGCAACACCAACCAATGCCAGGATTTACGCCCCTTCTTTCCAGCGGTCTTTAATAAGGAAGGGAATGTCCCTACGATGAAGCCTACAAATAACCATATGAATTGTGCTGGATAATAATCAAAGGCAAACTCAACCACCGCGGAAAATGCTACCACCCCCAGAATGCCTCCGATGCCAATCGGTAAGAAGTAGAAGACGTTTTGAAGGAATTTGTGACGAATATTGGCTAAGAATCGCACCAGTGGTTCATAAATACCAAATACGACAGCCAGTACACCACCTGACATACCAGGCAAGATCGCACCGATTCCGATCAGTATTCCTTTTAAAAGGCGCACAATCCAATCGACGAGATTGTTTGGTTTCAGGGCTTTGCGAAAATCTATTTTTGTAGTGGGTTTGCTTTCGGTCATATTTTTTACCTTAATTTGGTGTTTGCCATTGGCAACCCCATGATTGTACATGAGAATGAGCGGGAATGGCAAGAGTAGTGTTTGACACTGTGCTAAAGCATTTCCAAAAATTTGAAATTGTAGGAAATCCGATCATAATATGGATGGAGAAATTCTTAACTTATCATCCAGGAGTGAGCTATGAAACGGAAAATGCGAAGATCAGATCGACTCATGAAGTTTGAAGATGCCTTGCATTTGTTAACCAAAGCCGAATATGGGGTTCTTTCCAGTGTGGACGAGGAAGGTCAACCCTATGGAGTGCCGGTGAATTTTGTGTTTGATGGGGATAAGAGTATTTATTTCCATAGCGCCAGTGAAGGGCATAAACTGGAAAACTTGAATCACAATCCCAAAGTGAGTTTCACAATCGTGGGGGATGTACAGGTGATGGATTGGAAATTCACAACTGCTTATGAAAGTGTGATTCTGTTTGGTGTTGCCAGCCTCGTAGAAGGCACAGAGAAACAACATGCATTGCACAGGTTAGCACTGAAATTTAGCTTAAATTATATGGATGAGTTTGAAAATGAGATTGAGCAGTTTTTGAAGTCAACCAAAGTGGTCAAAATATCTATTGAGCATATGAGTGGAAAAGTTCGACCATATGAGGAAAAATAATTTATTAACCAATGTCTCCCGCCATGTTGAGGGAGAACGTTCTTCTTATGATAAAATCTAACCACAAAAGGAAACTAAAAAGGAAGTAGATTCTGGCACCTAGATGCTATTATTGATTGTCTCTTTTCTTATTTTCATAGCGATTGCACTTCAACTGAATAGATATTTTAAGTATCAAAGAATCTTTGATTGGGGATTGGGACTTTTTTTGATCTTCTTTTCGTTGGTTGTTTTCGTGATGACCATTTTGGGGTTGTTTTATCGGATGAATAACCCATGGTTTGTGTTGGGTTTTCAGGTTTTGTTATTGCTTCTCAGTGTTGTCATAACTCGATTTTGGAAAACACCGTCAAACCCAGTTACGCCATTCAAACTTCCTAAGATTTCATTTAAAGGTGTAGAGCTGCCTTTGCCGGTACTGATATTTTTATTGGTAACGGTGGGTGTAGGCTTACTGAATCTGATATATGTTCTGTTTGTGCCACCTAATAATAACGACTCGCTTGCCATCCACCTGGCGCGGATTGGTATGTGGGATCAATTGGGTAGTTGGTTACCATGGAACACCAAAGTGGTCTGGCAGTTAACTTTTCCTTTCAATGCTGAGATATTTAGCTATTGGACTTTGCTGTTTACGCGTGGAGAGCATTTGCTGGGATTAATCACTTATCTGGCAGGGTATCTTTCCATCTTTGTGATTTATCAGTTAGCTAAGGAATTCACCCAAAAACGAGGGATTGCCTTACTTTCAGCACTTACCTGGGCGGCTTTCCCGGTTGTGCAGTTGAACTTCACCTCTACCAGACATGATCATCCAAGTTCATTGCTTGTATTGGCGGCTGTTTATTTTTTCTACCAACATTTGAAAGCAAAAAATATCAGTTACCTCGTCCTGGCAGGATTAGCAATAGGGTTATCCATTGGCACCAATTACTCAGTGGCAGGATATTTACCCGGCTTAGCACTCATGTTTTTACTTTACTGGTTGGTTTTCAAGCAGGTAACCTTCAAGGAAATCATCACGCTTGGGGTGTCCTCATTGTTGGCTTTCCTCATTTTCAGTTCAGCTGTGTATATCAGTAATTATGTGCATTTTAGTTCCTTTTTAGGGCCGGAAGCACTTGAAATGACATCGCAGGCTTCTTCTTTAGAAGACACCAGTAAACTGGAACATGTGGGATTGATGGCTGGTAGGTGGGCATACCAGATTGTAGATTTTCAGGGAATTCCCGAACCTTATCTTGGAAAATTGATGCAGATAAAGGCTGCAGTACCAGAGAAGGTTGCTGAAAGCACCGGATTATCACTGGAGAAGAACAAATCGCAATTAAATCAGCATATCTTCCAGTATGAAGAGCATATTCCCTTCTCAGAGGATTCTTCCTGGTTTGGGCTGGCAGGTGTTTTTGTTTTTTTTGTAGTTTCGATTTATGTATTGGTAGTGACCTATAAGACAAAACAACCTTTAATGGTAATGACCAGTCTGTTTTTAATAACAACCCCTGTAGCTTATTCCTTTTTGCGTTCTGGCTGGACGCCATACGACGGCCGCTACTTTATCACACTTTTTGCGATGCTTTGCCTGGGATTGGCGGTTTTACTCAATAACCTTCCTAAAGTCTTTTCATCAATTCTCATTTATGCAATCACCATTCTTTCCATTACTACCCTGCTCCTTTCCATTTACCAAAATCCGGCAAAATCATTCTGGGGATATAAAGCTTTTTGGAAGATTCATCGTTTTGATTCGATATCCGCACAAGCATACGACACCAAAGAAATGATTTATTTGGTGGACCAAACTGTTCCTGAAGATGGTGTGCTGGGAATTGCTACGACGGAAACAATTTATTATGAATACGGCTTGTTTGGCGAGAATTTCACTCGAAAGATTATTCCCATAAACCCGGACGAGCGTATTTGTGACCCTGAATGGTTGGATGAACAGGGGGTGGAATACTTGCTGGTGGATTATGGTGTAGATGGGTATCCGGCTTGTTCCATGGGAGCTTATCAGGATTTAAAAAGTATGAAGAACTGGATCGTGTTTGAACGCTGAGTTCCTTTATAATTAGACATCCACATAACGAGGAATTATAAATGGAATTTTTCTTTGAAATACATAAAGACTTACCGCGCGAAGGCCCAGGGGATTCGGAGTCCACGCGGAAAGCTTTTCGCAAACTGGCGATGCTCCCCGAACAAGCCGCTATATTGGATGTCGGGTGTGGTCCTGGTGTACAAACGATGGACCTGGCTTTGATTTCCGAGGGAACTATTGCTGCAGTCGATACACATCAACCATTCCTGGATGTTCTTCAACAGAAAATAAATGATGAAGGTCTTCAGGATCGGATTAAAGTACATAATCAATCAATGAAAGCGCTGGAGTTCCCACCCGCCAGTTTTGATTTGATCTGGTCAGAAGGCGCAATTTATATCATGGGGTTTGAAAATGGGTTGAGAGCCTGGAAACCTTTACTGAAACCAGAAGGCTATATCGTGGTTACAGAAGCGACCTGGCTTAAACCCGATCCGCCTACGGAAATCCGAGAGTTTTGGCAACAGGCTTATCCAGAGATGAAAAGCCTGGAAGAAAACCTGAATATAATTCATAACTGTGGCTATTACCTGATCGATTATTTTGTTCTGCCTGAAACCAGCTGGACAGAAGAATATTACAAACCAATGCAAGACCGCATAGAAATGCTGAGAGTTCAGTATAAGGATGACCCCCAAAAATTAGCCATTTTGGATGAAGAACAGATAGAAATCCAACTATATAACAAGTATAGCGATTGGTATGGCTATGTGTTCTACATCATGCAAAACAATATGGACAACTCAGAAATGTAATTGAATACCTCTCTAATGGTACAGGCGTGATCAAAGAGAGGTATTCAATTCGATTGCGAAATTAGAGGACTCAGGGTTTCAGTTTTGATTTTATGCCGTTGATAAAGCGTTTCGATGCCGGTTGTGGGCTAAATTCAGCAACGGACATTTCATCCATCGGGGGGTCAACCTTGCTGCGATATACTTCCACTTCCTGCTTCAATGCTTCCATCCTGACTTTTGAGCTCATCAATTCAGTTTCCATGTCTTTAATCTTTTTTGTTTGGTTGGTGATTTCGAGTTTTCTTTTGAATCTACCAGGCATTGCCACAAACTGGCTGATCAATACGCCTGCCAGAATTGCCAATAAAACCACAAATGCCAAAGAATGATTGAGGTCCCAAACCAGGAAGGTTACAGTTACCAGAGCGGTATTTTGGATGGTAAAAACCACAGCGATCAAAGCAATGATGAGTGCCAGAACTAAGAATATTTGCATAATGTCCTCCATTTTTTGTAAAACAAGACGATTCGCCCGATCCTCTGAAAAATTCTTTTGAATTTCATTTCAGGATGTAGGGTACTCAAGATGTTGCAATTTTCAGGCCAGATTATTTATTTTCTGAGATTTCTTTTATCAAGAAATTTAGACATTCAAACGGATTAGCCTGAAAATTAACAGTGCTGTAAAATTAACGAAAGAAATTTTGTGACACAAAGGTAAAACATGGCACAACAAACGATCTGGCAAGAAAATTTTGAAGTACGTTCACATGAAACAGATTTTGCATTGCGCTGGAAACCAGCCGCATTTCTGCGAGTGATGGAAGAGATCACAGTTCATCATTCTTTTCATCTAGGTGTGGATTATTATAGTTTACAGGAAATGAACCTGGCATGGATTCTGGTGCGTACCAAAATCCGTTTTTATGAATTCCCAGCAGTAGGCACAAAAATCATTGCGCAAACCTGGCCACGTGGTTGGCAACAGAAAATCTTTGGCATGCGTGATTATTCGCTTGCTAATGAAAAAGGTAAATCGGTGGCGCATGCTACCACTGCATGGTTGCTTGTCAATACCAGAACACGCCGCTTTGTAAAACCTGAGACATTGTCTGTATCGTTGCCAGATAACGAAGGCAAATTCATCCTGGATGAGACACTGGAAAAACTCACCCATCCCGCGGGCATGTCGAAAGAGCATGTTTTTCAGGCACGTTATTCTAGTTTGGACTTAATGGGACATGTAAATAATGCCAAATATGTGGATTGGCTGTGTGATTGTTTCCCAATTTCATTTTGGAAAAAGTATCAATTTGAATGGCTGCAGATCAATTATAGTAATGAAGTAAAACCAGAGGAAAGCATCAATATTACCCTGACTGAAATGAGTGACCATAAAGGTGTTTTTTCAGCTGTTGGCACCAATCAGGAAACCAATCAGAATGCATTTGAAGCTCAGTTTGGCTTCAAGCAATCAGCATAATCACTATAGCAGAACAAAAATAAACCGCCTGTAATCACAGACGGTTTGATTTCCGATTCATATGTTGGGGAATGAATTCTTAGAATGCGTTGTCCACAGTCCAAACTTTCCAAACCTTACCAGCCAGGTCAGGACCAGGAGTAAGGGTTGGTTTTCCGGGAGTCCAACCAGCGGGAGTGACCTCACCGGTGGCGACAACATGCTGGAAGGCATGGACCTGACGGATCAACTCGTTTACATTTCGTCCAACCTCAGGGGTCATCACTTCCATAGCACGGATATTGAAGTCCGGGTCGATAAGGAAACGTCCTCGGATATCCACGCCAGCATCTTCGTCATAAACACCATACACGGTGCCAACACGACCACCAGCATCTGAAAGTAATGGGAATGGTACCCCACCATCTACCATTTTGGAGAGTTCTTCCTCCTGCCAAATCTTGTGGGAGAAACGGCTGTCGGTGGAAATCGCTAAGACTTCAACACCTAATTTTTGTAATTCTGGATATTTGACGGCAACTGCCGACAGTTCAGTCGGTCAGACAAAGGTGAAATCACCTGGATAGAAACAGATGACAATCCATTTTCCTTTGTAATCCGATAATCGGAAATTTTTAAAACCACCCTCGAAGAAAGCGCTAAGCTCAAAATCGGGGGCCGGTTTACCCACTTTTGCTAACATTTTTGGTACCTCCTTTTTGATTTGCGGTTGTTCGCCGGGTATTTCTGCCTCGGGCATAATCACACCAGCGCTAGGCTTAACACAACCATCTTTTGCTTCAGCCATAAAACCTCCTTTTTACCCCAACAAGAATTTGTTTAATTTAGTATACAATATTTCATACGAATCCATAAGAATTGTGACAAAATTAATCAAAATAAGGAAAATTGTCTTTAATATTCTTCTTGCTATAATTAAATTCGAAAAGTGTGAAAATCTTCAACAGGTGAAATTTAATGATCTATATTACCCAAATTCACAGTCCCTTAGGTAATCTATATGCTGCTGCGGAAGAAACCGGACTGTCGCGTTTGGATTTTATGGATGAACCACTTGATGGGGTTGGTTTGCAGAAATATGTCAAAGCTCACTCCATAAATGATGAAATTTCGGTTGGGAAAAGCGAAATTCTGGTTGACTTGCGGAAAGAATTGGGCTTTTATTTTCTTGGAAAGCACAGGCATTTTGAAACTCCAATAAATCTAAAAGGAACTACTTTCCAACGCCAGGTGTGGGAAGAGTTATTGAAAATTCCTTATGGCACAACAGTCTCCTATGGAGAATTGGCTATGAGGGTTGGGCGAACGACCCCAGGACAAAGCCGGGCAGTAGCAAACGCTAACGCTCGCAACCCGATCGCGATTTTAGTTCCCTGTCATCGTGTGGTTGGTTCAGATGGCAGTTTGACGGGCTATGCTGGCGGCATCTGGAGAAAACAAGCGCTGCTGGTGCTGGAAGGTGCCCGGTTGGTGTGAATAAAAGGATTGAACAAAGGCGCAAAGAATAAATAATTAAGACGCAAAGGTAAAAAATTTATTTTGCAAAAACCTTTTTCGTTTTCTTTGCGTTTTGATCTTTTCCACTTTGCGTCTCAGCGCAGAACATCTTTTCTTTTTATTTTGGTATCCACATAAATAGTATAATAACCCTTATTACCAACAATCTCAGTCTACAAATCATTCAGGGAGTAATTCAACATGAAAATCTATATCACCGGCATTAGCGGTTTTCTCAGTATCAACCTTGTGCGCCATCTGCTTGCGAAGGGCTATACCGACATCAGTGGGATTGACCTGGTTGATTTCACATACCCTGAACGCGACAAGATCCAATTCTTGCAAGGTGATATCCGTAAAGAAGCCGATTTACGCAACAGTATGGAAGGTGCAGATGTAGTTATTCATACGGCTGCTGCTTTACCCCTTTACACCCCGGAGGAAATTTACTCCACGGATGTCGCTGGTACCCGACTGGTTTTGCAAACAGCGCAGGCATTTGGTGTCAAGCGTCTCATTCATATTTCCTCAACCGCGGTGTACGGTGTCCCTGACCACCACCCTTTGTATGAAACCGATCCGATGATTGGCGTAGGGGACTATGGGAAAGCAAAAATTCAGGCGGAACAGGTTTGCCATGATTTCCGAGAACAAGGCATGTGTGTGCCAATTCTGCGTCCGAAATCTTTTGTTGGCCCGGAAAGGTTAGGGGTTTTTGCCATCTTCTATGAATGGGCGAGCGAGGGTAAGAACTTCCCCAATATTGGCAGTGGTAACAACCGCTATCAACTGCTGGATGTTGACGACTTGTGTGATGCTATTTATGCCTGTATGACATTAGACCCAGAAGTTGTTAGTGATACCTTCAATGTTGCTGCCACCGATTTCACTACCATGAAGGGTGATTATCAGGCGGTGTTAGATGAAGCTGGATTTGGTAAAAAGATCATCCCCTTCCCGGCTGGCCCAGTGATTTTGGCATTGCGAATTCTGGAAGCACTCAAACTTTCACCGCTTTACCCCTGGATTTATGAGACTGCCTCGAAGGATTCTTTTGTATCTGTAGAGAAGGCGCAGGAGAAGCTTAAATTCCAGCCAAAATACTCCAACAAGCAGGCAATGATTCGCAATTACCATTGGTATTTGCAGAACCGTGATCATCTGCTGGCTGAACCCAGCACTGGCGTAACCCATCGTGTACCCTGGAAACAGAAAGCGCTGAAATGGGTGAAAATATTTTTTTAGGGACGCAAAGGCGCAAAGGTTTCGCAAAGGGAGCAGAGATATTTTGGATCGTCCTGAACCAGGTTTATTTCTATTGGGACAAACTTTTGCACCGTAAATTAATGCCATGAACAGAAAGATTTCCAAGTACAGGAAAGTTTTGAGCAACAAGTGGTAGAAGAAAATGGATCTGGTGAGATTATTGCGGATTAAAAATATAGGTCATCGGTAAAAAGACCAAAACGAACTTGCTCCTGATTTGAATTATTCTTGAAATCCGAAATTTTCAATTTTGGGGTTTTGGATAGCGGTTTTGCATATCCTCAAAGGAGCGGGTTATCAGTTGTTCAAGTACGCTTATATCCACATCACTTAATTTGTTGACGTACAAACAAGATTTTCCGGTTTTGTGCTTTCCTAATTGTTGAAAGAGCTGGTCATATTGTTTATCATCCGGGTTTATGTAACAGCCCATCAGGTAAAGGGTCAAATTTTGTTTTCGTGGTGAGAAACCAACTAAAGGCGCATTTCCTTCTCTTCCGGAGGCATACCGGTAATGATACTCACCAAAACCGATGATGCTGTCCCCCCACATTTTTGGTTCTTCTCCTGTGACCTCCTGCATTAGTTGCAGGATTTTGATGCTGTCCTCTCTCTTGTTTTCATCATCTACTTTATTTAGAAAATTCTCAACCGAGTTATCATTTTTTACAGTTTTCATTTCAGCCATATTTCCTCCAATTCCTTAAGTCATTTATTCTGATAAAAAAATCTCCTCTAAACAGAAAAATAATTGTTTGTGAGAAACCAAAAGACTATTAATCAGAAAAAGCTCAAGTGATAATGCCATTATGGAGAATCTTGAGCTACTTGCAAGGATCAATAGAGCCTTGCTGCATATTTAATTGTGAAATTAATTAAAGAACAGAAGATATATTAGAGAAATAATAATTAGAATCACAACAACCAAAATTATGCTATTAAATGGCTTGGAAGGGGTCTCTGAACCAGGCCTTTCCGGGCGGGTTAATAATTCGCGTTGACAGAAATAGCAGAAAATAGCCTCTTCAGGTAGTTCTTTGCCACAAAATTTACATTTTTTGGTGTTGTGATGTTCGCTCATGTTAACTTATTATTTTTTCTTCTTTTTATCTTTTTTCTTCTTCTTGTCTTTATCTTTATCTTTGTCTTTGTCTTTATCTTTGCCTTTATCTTTATCTTTGTCTTTTCCCATTGATTCCTCCTTTGGGTCGGATTCCGTTAGGACAATAATTAACTATAGCATAAATATGCCTAGGATACACAGGATAAAACAAGGTGTACCCCAGACTGGGCAGGCAGGATGGAATCAGGATAGACAGGATAAACCTCCAGATGGGGGCAGGCAGGATGGGAAGGATAGTGGCAGGTTGGACAAGAGGTGGTGGGATACTTATCAATCCTCCATCAATACAATTTATCTAAAAATCATCTTTTTTACCCAATTTTGTAACTTTTATTGGAAACCTGCATCTAATTCGTTGTACGCAAAAATCATGGAATGCAGGAGATATAATTTATGGAGATGGTAGTAGATTTTCCGGGTGGGGCACGAGTAGACGCTCATTTTGGTCCATATACAATCATGACAGATCAACCACCAATGGGTGGTGGTCAAGGTGCTGCACCTACCCCGTTTGCAACCTTTCTGGCATCTCTGGCAACCTGCGCAGGGATTTATGTGCTCGGTTTTTGTAAACAGCGTGGATTAAATACAGATGGAATTCGTCTGGTGCAACGCTTGCAGAGTGATCCGTTTTCCGGGTTGGTTGGCAAGGTGGAAATTGAAATCCAGGTACCTTCTGATTTTCCGGATAAGTATTACAATGCGCTTGTACGTTCGGCGGAACAATGTGCGGTCAAGAAGCACATGGAACAACCGCCAGAATTTAAAGTCCATACGACAGTGGTTGGGTGAGCCGCTGGTTTAGTCTCCTTTATTGAATGGGTTTTGAATGACGCCGTTTCTGAGCAAGAGCGGCGTCGTTCGTTTAATAGGAAAGATAAGGGGTTTTTTCACCGAAAAGATTAATAAAACCTATGCGAATAAATAAGACAAGAAAATATTTTTTCAATGAGTAGGGGTAACCCTTGTGGTTACCCTCCATCGGGTAAGGATAAACCTTACCCCTACAAAAGGGTATGGTAATTGAATGGAATCGGGTAAGGATAAACCTTACCCCTACAAAAGGGTATGGTAATTGAATGGAATCGGGTAAGGATAAACCTTACCCCTACAAAAGGGTATGGTAATTGAATGGCATCGGGTAAGGATAAACCTTACCCCTACAATTTTCAGAATAATGTTAAAATGGGTAATTCATAATTTGGAGTCATCAATATGCCATACAATAATGCAATTCATAATCGTCAATCAATCCGATTGAATGGTTTTGATTATTCTCAGGAGGGGAATTATTTCATTACGATTTGTGCACACAATCGTCAGTCATTATTTGGGAAAATAATCAAGGAAGACATGGAAATAAACCAAGTTGGGAATATTGTGAACTTTCATTGGCAGAAAATACCTAATCGGTTCAAAGGTATTCAATTGGGCGCATTTGTTATCATGCCGAATCACATTCATGGCATAATTACATTTACAGAGTCGATTCCTGGGCAAACTATTGGAAAAATCGTTGGGGCTTTCAAATCTCTGACGGCAAATGAGTTTATTTCGTTATGCAAAAGGAATAAATTGCCAGTGAAAAAATTATGGCAACGCAATTATTATGAACATATCATCCGTGATGAAGAAGATTTTTTTCGCATCGTTGATTATATTCAAAATAACCCAAAAAATTGGGAAAATGACCAATACCGGTAGGGGTAACCCTTGTGGTTACCCTCCATCGGGTAAGGATAAACCTTACCCCTACAGTTGGTCATAAAATTGGTGGATATCCCTTGCTACCCGTTTGGGATCCTCCAGCATCAGCAGGTGGCCGTGCTGGTTGTAACGGATTAACTTCCCATTAGGGAGTTGCTGTGCCAGATAGGATGAAGAAGAGAAGGGGACCAAAGGATCGTCTGTTCCCGCCAGGACGAGTGTTGGTGTTTTAATCTCCGGCAATTGCTTGCGCAGGTCAAAATTAGCACTGGCATGAAAATCGGTATACCACAGGCTGTTACGCACCTCCATTAGATGGCGAACTAACTTGGGATGCCAATCTCCGTTTCCAACCTTAGGCTGAAAATAGACTTTCAATAATTCCTGACTGGATTTACTCGCCTGGGGCGTACGGAAAAGATCAATAAAGGTAGGGTCCAGCGAGAAGCTGGCAGCACCGGCAATGCAAACCAACCCCGCAACATTAGCAGGTTGATCAATTGCAAATTGCAAGGCGATGGCAGCCCCCAGGGAGTGCCCTACCAGTACCGCACGGTTATAGCCTAACCTATCTATGATATCGAGGATGGTGTCTGAATACTGTTTCACATTGTGGTATGCATAACCTCCCGATTTCCCATGACCGGGCAAATCGATGGCAAGAACACAGGTATTGTGTAATCGCCTGATTTCAGCAGGCCAGACAAGATGATTGCTCCCCGCACCATGAATCAGAATCACAGGTGTACGGTAAGACGTGCTCCCCTTGAATTGAGCATAGTAGATATTTGCCAACAGTGGCATTTTTCCTCGATGAGTTTGTTATGAGTCCTGAAGATTAACCTTCCCGGCTCGCACTTTTTCGATTGCCGCCGGAGTTAGTGGAACGAAAACGCGAATGCGGGATCCTTTTCCAGGAACAGAATCGATTTGCAGCAATCCGTTAACCAGGTCGGTTCGTTCGTTCAAGTTTACCATACCCAGACTGCCACGATGGCTGTATTTTTCACTAACCTTCTTAACATCAAAACCAACACCATTATCAATGATTTCCAGAACGGCGATTTCAGGATCACTGGGTGAGAATTTGAATTTAACCAATATCAGCTCTGCCTGTGCGTGCTTACGGGCATTGGTGACTGCTTCTTCCACCAGATAAAAAATGGTGGAGTGTTTACTTTTATCCAGCCGTTCCACCACATCTTCATCCACATCAATGCGCACCTTTTGCTGGTATGTGTTGAGATTTTTCTCAGCAATGCTATCCAGGCCTGCTACCAATCCATCTGTTTCCAGGGTGAGAGGGCGTAGCGTAAAGAGCAAATGTCGCAACTCACCGGTAGTTTTGCGTGCCAAAGTCTCAATATTTGCCAATTCACCCGCCACATCTTTAGGTTTGTGGAAAAGTAAACGCTGAGCAACCGAAAGTCGCATGGCAATGGAAGCCACCGATTGGATGGGGCCATCGTGCAGGTCGCGAGCAAGTTTTTTATTGGCTTCTTCCTGCGAGGTGACAATGGTCTGCTTTTCATTTTCAACCTGCTCGTAAAGCAAGGCATTTTGAATAGCAATGACTGCCTGACGGCTGATAATTTTGAGGCTTTCCTGTTTCTCTGCATCAAAAAAATTGGCGTCCGGATGCCCAAAAAGCATCACACCATAATCATCGATCCCGCGTGAGAGCGGTAATGCCATCATGACCTTACAGTTTTGCAGCGAAGCCACCTTCCACAATTCAGCATCTTTGACAGGGTTTTGAATGATTTGTGGCTCTCCCGTTTGCAAGGTTTCCAGCAGAACACCGCTGGTGGCAGGAAATTGTAAGTTGGTGTCGTTAGGAGAAAAGCGACGTGATTTCGCAACGATTAACTTGTAATCCTCAAAGAGCAAAATCGCTGAAGTTGTTTTCTCCTGATTGGGAGAGATGTTGTCAATCGCGTTCTGACTGAGGTCGAGCATCACATCCAGAATTGCCTGATAATTAAGGGTGGCACTCAGCGTTTCTACCTGCTGTGCAAAGGTCTGCATGCTCTTCTGATGATAGAGATTCGCCCGATCGGTGATTTCCTGTACCTGACGATCGGTTTGCAACTTGGTTTCCTGAATCTTGTTGTAAATTTTGCTGCTGCCAAACCCGGCAATCGCAGCAATGAGAAAATTGAGACCTAATACAATCGCAAAGGGTAGCCAGGCAGTCAGGTTACTGGGATTGAGGTAAATTGCATAACCGATCTGGAAGGCAGAGAACAGCAAAGCAGCGATCAAAGCGCCACGCCATTGATAGAAGATAGCGGCATTCACCAGGACCACTACCCCAACCCACACCAGTGAACCAGTGATCGAACCTGCCATCACAAACAACGCGGCCGTGAAGGCAAAATCACAGAAGAGGTTCACCATCCGATGGATAGGCATATGGACATTAATGATCGCGAGGACGGTCATAGCCAGGTTCCAAAGCGCATAGAGAATCAATAAAGCGATAATTATCCAATTGAAAGATTCGGGTGAAGCAAAGGTCAGGCTCAGGATGAAGAGTGCTAACCAGCGCCAGGAAATGACCAACCAATCACTCAGATAGGGATAAAATTTCCGCATACGTTTCATAAACAATCCCCAAAAAATCAACTTAACCTTTAATCATAATACAGGAAAAATTCAGAAATAGTAAGCAAAAAGTGAAATGATTTTCAAAGCCCTTCTTTCTGAAAGTTAAGTTGGTGGTCGCTATCTCGTGGGTATAATAAAGGAAAGAGCAATTGAAAACTCCACAATGAAGTTGTTTGTGGCATTGAAATTGTAACGAATCTTTGTCATGAATGGGATATTTAAATGAAGGATGGTTCTGATTGAGCTTACGACGGACGACAATCCTCTCGATTGTGATCACTTTTCTGTTGCTGAGCGTGGTTTTGGCGGTCAGTCTGCAATTGGTGTTCAGTCGTCATTTTGAATATGAAGAGAGCCAGCAGAATATCCTCAATATGCAGCGGGTACAGTCCGGGTTTGAGAACCAGTTCACTATCCTTAATTACTTAGTTGAGGAATGGGCTGAACAAGTTTCACATTGGGAAAGGCCGGCTGATAGCAGTGAGCCTATCCCTGCAATTGAAATAATGAATAATAATCTGCAACAGCAGGGCATTGATGTGTGGTTGTTATTGGACAGTAATAGAGAAGTCTGGCAGGTGGGCTCCAGTGGAGAACTTTCGCCTGAAGTAGGAACGGCAGACCAAGTTTTAACAGCTTTAAAAACCCAAAATGAAACACTGGTTTTTGAAGAGGGGTTGCAGCGGAAACATGGTGTGCTGATTGTTGGACAAACCCCCTGGCTGGTTGCCATTGCTGCTATTCCCGATGGCCAAAATACCGGGTTAGCGGGAAGCAAATTGGTGTTGGGTCAGGTTTTTGATGAGGCTGATGTTCAGAGCCTGGCAGAGCAGGTTAAATTCCCGATTCGAGTGGGGCTGTATGTGGAAGCTGCTTCTGATCCGGACTTTCAGGCAGCGCTGAGCTTTTTCAAAACCAGTGATGAAAATATCTATCTCGAGCGATTTACGGACACAAACTTAGCTGGCTATGTTCTGTTAAATGACATCCATCAGGCACCTGCGCTGATCTTGCGTGCCGATCAATATCGTTTTGTGGCTCGTAATGCAGCACTGGTGATGCGCTCCATGCTGATCGCACTGGCGGCAGCTTCTCTGGTGTTTGCGGTGCTATTCTTCGGGTTGATCGAACGCACTATGTTGTCGCGCTTGTTACGGCTGGATCATGAGGTGCAGGCGATTGCTGCCAAACCGGAGCGTGGTGGACGAGTCACAGTTGATCGTACGGACGAGATTAGCAGCGTGAGCAGCAATATCAATCGCATGATGGATGCCCTGGAGGAAAACCAGCAGGAACGCTTTGACGAACTGAGCACTTTGTTAGATGTTTCACAGTTGTTCCTGGAACAAAAGAACCTGTCTGAGGTGCAGGAAGCCATTTGCCAGCTCGCCAGGGCGCATTTTGGTGCAACCATTGTCTGGTTGGGAGAACGCTCCGCGGATGACAGGATGATCCCGATTGCTGCTGCGGGCATACCAATAGAGCAGATCGAAGCGGTGACACTCTTTGAGCACACCCTGCATCAATATTTATTGAAACCTGTTTTTGAGATATCTTCTCTGGATCTATACGGCAGGCTGGAGGATGAGGAAATTTTTTACGCGATTGTATTGCCGCTAAACTGGGGCAAAAAGCCGCAGGCGTTGTATTTGGTTATGGCTGAAAAACCGGATCTGGATGAGCAGGCTGAGCAATTTTTGGCATCTTTTGGCAGCCTGAGTGAACTGGTGCTGGGTAATACCCAGCTCCTGGTAGAGGTAAAATCCAATCAGGAAAGCTTGCAGGAACTCTCGCACCGTCTGGTGCGGGTGCATGAAGAAGAACGTCGTAACCTGGCGCGCGAGCTGCACGATGAGATTGGTCAGTACCTGACAGCCCTCAAACTACGTTTTAACCGACTTGAGATCAATGGGGATGGAGAAGACGAGGAAATCAATGGCGCACAGGAATTGCTTAATGAATTGATTCGCAAGGTGCGCAAGCTTTCATTGGATTTACGCCCCAGTGTGCTGGATGATCTGGGATTGTTGCCGGCATTGGAATGGTACTTTGAGCGTTATACCCAGCAAACCGGGATCGCGGTGGATTTTGATCCGCAATTACCTGAAAAGCAACGCTATGCAAGCGAAATTGAGATCAGCATTTTCCGGATTGTGCAGGAATCACTGACCAATGTGGCACGTCATGCGGAGGTCAAATCGGTGCTGGTAGAGTTGAAGGCAAATGAAGAGCAGATCGAATTGATGATCGAAGATGAAGGAATTGGTTTTGAGCCTGAAAATCAAAAAGCAGGCAGCAGTAGTGGGTTAACTGGCATGGTGGAACGCACGCGTCTATTACAAGGGGATATGGAAATTCACTCCCAACCGGGGATGGGTACGCGTGTGGTTGCAAGGCTACCATTGGAAACACAGGAGGGTGCATGATCAGGATTGTGTTGGCGGATGATCATACGGTTGTGCGTGAGGGTTTCCGCATGGTGCTGGAGACTCAACCGGATTTTCAGGTAATTGGTGAAGCCCGCGATGGGTTAGAAGCCATCAAGGTGGTGGAGCAGCTCAAACCGGATGTACTGGTAGTGGACTTGATGATGCCAGGGGTGAATGGCATGGAGGTCATTCGCCAGGTGCGCAAACTGACCCGGGTGGTGGTGCTCACGATGCATGATCAGGAAGCCTACGTGGTGGAAGCCTTGCGCAATGGCGCATTGGGGTATGTCTTAAAAGATGCCACCACCATTGAGCTTGTAGAATCAATTCGCCAGGTAGCCATCGGAAAGTGCTATCTTTGCGAACCTTTTTCAATGTATCAACAAGAGTTATTTGAACAGGCACATAATAATGAAAGCGGCGACCCATTTGACACCCTGACCGGTAGAGAGCGTGAGATATTGCAGTTGGTGGGGCAGGGGCACAGCAACCTGGAGGCGGGTGAGATGCTGAAAATCAGCTCGCGTACGGTGGAAGTGCACCGTGCTCGTCTGATGCGCAAGCTGGGGATTAAGAGTCAGACCGAATTGATAAGGTATGCCATTGAACGCGGGTTGGTGCCAAAGAAGTAGAAAAAGGATCATTGTTAGGTGTTTGTAAGGTTTTCTGGAGAGATTTGGTAAAAAATACGTAGAACTACGTATTTTCAATGGGTGTTGAATCGTTTATGCTAAAGAAGGTTCAATGCATTCATGCATGGAAAAGGTGAAATTATGGGACGATTTGTAAAGAAAATTAAGAATAAACAATACGGGCAGGCGATGGCGGAGTTTGCACTGACTTTACCGATATTTTTACTGTTGGTGTTTGGAATTATTGAGTTGTCGAGATTCTTTTTGGTGTATAGTTCGGTGTTTACAGCAAGTAGAGAGGCGTCGAGGTATGGTAGCGCTGCTGGAACAACCACTCGCATCATCGATGAAAAGGAAGAAAAATTTTTTCAATTCGAAGATTGTTATGGAATTAAAGAAACAGCTGTTCGTATGGGTAATTTTGGTGGTGTGCAGGATAATGATGTAACCATTTATTATGAATCAACACCAGGAAATATTGTTGCAAGTTGCCCTAATAATAATCCGGAAACTGTTCCAATTGAGGAAGTTTGTGTAAGTGATGGTTGTGTTTATTCACCTGAATTAGGTGATCGAGTTCTTGTCGATATAGTAACAGAGTTTGATTCTCTTCTTGGAATCGTTCCTGATCTACCTGTGCGAGCAGCAAATGGAAGAACGATAATGATGGAAATTAGTATTGAAAAAGAACCACCAATAATTGATATTTGTGATGAACATGTAAAAATTCTTGGAGAACCTAATCAGGATGGAGAGAATATTTTGTATATAGAGGTTGAAAACACTTCATTAACAACCCAATATTTAATATACAAAATTGAAAATATTCAATGGGAATTTCTGAATGAAGTTGAAGAAGAACCAAAACTAGAAGAAATTCGATGGATTGATGATGATAGACCTATTTGGATAAAACCTGATGATCCTAACATCCCTAATGATGAGGAACCAGGAGCCTTGCCTGTATTAACTATTCCAGAAGGAAATATTGTTGAATATTGGAAAGAGTTTACACGCAATCTTCCTCCAAATACAGAGAGTGAAAAGCTGGAATTTATTTTCGACGGTCCAGTATCTAATGAAGGCGAAGAAATAAATCTTACTTTTCAATTGATTATGCAGCATGGCTCCATTCCTTCGGATCTATGTAATCCCGTTTTAATAAAAGAATAAAGAAATAATTATGAAGAAGAAAATGCATTCAATAAAAGAATCCGGTCAATCATTAGTTGAGTTGTCAGCCATGATGGTAATTTTATTAATCTTACTCGCTGGTGTGGTTGATTTAGGAAGATTGGCTTTTTACTATATTGCGATGAGAGATGCTGCTCAAGAAGCAGCTAGTTACGCCTCAATTTTTCCAAATAATAATCAAGAAATATTTAATCGAGCTTTTGCAGGTATGAATCAATTAGATAACCCATCTGAAATAACAGTTGTATTTTATAAAAGTACAGATAATATAAATGATGATCCATATTCATGTGCTTGGAAACTATCAGAGACAAAGCCAGCTTGTGTTGAGAATGATGATACTGCTGATGATAATTCCAATGTTGTTTCTCCCGGTGATGTTGTTGAGATCAAGATAACAAATGAAAACTTCTTAATCACAATGCCGTTTATTGGTCCATATATTGGCGCAACTGAAAATAATACAATAACAGTAGATACAAAAATTCAAGATGTAGTGGTTAGAGTACAAAAAAATAATTAAAAAATCAGTTTCTGTGTTTTTGTTTTGGAGGAATATATGTATAAAAATAAAAAAAATGAAAATGGACAAATAATTGTTCTACTAGCAATCTCCTTAGTTGTTATTATGATGGTTGCTGCACTTGCTGTAGATGGTGGAATGATTTACTCGGAAAGAAGGTTCGCACAAAACGCAGCAGACTCAGCAAGTTTGGCTGGTGGGAGTGTAATTCTTTATTCAGAGATTAATGATAATGAAAATTTTGTTTGCCCTGAAAAATCCACGTATGATGTTAATACTGGGAAGTTTACTAGTATATTACAAAATAGAACTTTGATAGATAATGCAGTTTTGAAAGCTCAAAATGTAGCTTACATTAACAACGTAAATGAATTGCCTTATTTGGGTTATAGAACAATAGACAAAGATGGTACAACAATTATAGAATCATATAACGAAGGCTTGGATAGTAATCATGGAATAATAATAGAGTGTGACACGACTGAACCCCAAAATAAGATTAATGTTGTGGTTAGAATCACATCACAAATTTCCACTGCTTTTGCACACCTATTTTATTCTGGCGGTCTTGTTACTACAAATGAAGCAATTACTGTTACTGAACCAGGTGGTAATATTGGCTTCGGAGAAGCTATTATTTCCTTGAGTAAATCCTGTAACAACTCCAGTGATGGGGGAATGTGGATATCTGGAAGTCCAATATTAACAATTACTGGGGGTGGGACACATTCTAACTCTTGTGTTAATTTACGTGGTGTAGGTAATGAATTTGAGATTAACCTTGATGAAAATAAATTTATTAATTACTTAAGTGAATTAAAAATTGCAGGTAATGCAACTTTTCCTGTCAAAGATGTAGATGAAGAATTCATAATTTCCTACCCAAATCCAGAGCCAGTTTGTGGAGAGGATGAACCTGAATATATAAAAGTTACTAAATCTTCTGATAAGTACTATGACGGAGATACAACTCCAATTCAAACAATTAACGAAAAAAAGAATATATCGGGCATTGACATTCAGAATGGCAATGTTCATTTTTCACCAGGATTGTATTGTGTTACAGGTGATATTACCATTACAGGCGGATTTGTTACTGGAGAAGGAGTGACCTTTTTCTTGAAGCAAGGTACTAAAAAAAATGGCGACCCAATAGATACTACGACGAAGATCACTGCTAATTCCACAGTTTTATTAGCGGCTCCATATGATGTTGAAAATGATTTGTTTGGGACTTTATTTTTAATGGACGATGATAATTATGGAGAAATTCATCTTGTTGGAAATAACGCATCGTATTTTTCAGGACTAATTTATGCGCACAATGGCACCATAAATATAGGAGGAACATCAACGCAGAGCACACTTCCAGATGGTGAAGAACTTAAAGAAGAATTTTGTAGTTTGCTTCCAGATTCGGTCACCGATTGTGAGGGAGCATCATTTGCTACTCAAATTATTGGAGATATAATTATTCTAAGTGGTTCTGGAGAAATAGATATTTTTTATAATGAACACTTTACTACAAAGAACCCTAATAGCATGTACTTAAGCAAATAGTGCCAGTTATTATGTAATAATAAATAAAATTGACTTTTGAAGAAAACAAATAAGTAGCAAGAAAGAGGTTAGCCTAAGAGACATCAGGTTAGCCTCTGATTATTTTAATTAAATCCTTGACATTATTAATAAATGGAAGCTTACTCATTGAATAATACTAAAGGATCGTTTTCAGTATTGGATGTGCAAAGCAAAACGGAATTTTAATTAAAACCTTTTTCTTAAAAACTGTAACAAGATCGTAACAAACCCGAGACTCTATCTAAACATTTAATTTTTTATACTATTGGTAATAGATTGAGTCTGTCAGTTTAAGGTTTGTTTATGGTTAGTGAATTTCAAAAAATTACCCAAAAGTCAAAAGGCCAGGCGATGGCGGAGTTTGCACTCACCATTCCGGTGTTCCTTTTGTTGGTGTTTGGCATCATTGAACTGTCACGCTTTTTCCTGGTGTACAGCTCAGTGTTTACGGCTGTGCGGGAAGCGACGCGTTATGGCTCTTCGGTAGGGGATGAGGGAGTTCTAAACTATTTGGATTGTTCTGAGATTGCCGAGACTGCCGCGAGAACCGGCCATTTTGGTGGTGTGCAGAAAGAATTAGTGCAAATTAGCTATGAATCTGTAGCACCCGAAAGTGATGAATCAAGAACAATAGTTGCCAGTTGTCCAAATAATGATCCTGGAACTGTTCCTGAAATAACTGATTGTGAGGATGATTGTGAATATACGCCAAGTTTAGGCGATCGGGTTTATATAGAGATAGCGACAGACTATGTGTCACTTCTCGGTATTGTCCCCAATTTGACCGTTGATGCATCCAATGGACGCACGATTATGATGGGGGTCAATCAGCAGGTGGCAGTGGTCAAGACTGAAGACCCGGATGATGAATCAACACCTGTACCAACAGAGGATACAACTACCCCAGAACCGACGGAAGATACCACAACACCGGAGCCAACTGAGGTTACAACAACACCAGAACCCACAGAGGATCCTTCAACACCTGAACCGACAGAAGATCCAACAGAGGATGCAACTTGCCCTGTATCAGCTGATGTAGCATTCGTTGATGGTTATTCTTTAAGTCCTAATACAAAGTCACTTATCATTACCCTGGAAAATAATTCTAGTAATAGCTATACGTTGTTGAAAATGATAGATATTACTTGGACTAAGGAAGCTGGAAATAACGGCAATAAAACTCGTTATTTACAGTCAATAAAATCTGGTAGTACTGATTTATATAACCTTGGAGTAAATATAGAACCAAATTTAGAAGGTAATGTGCCTTTTTCAAATATTGTGTCTGTTTCTCCAAATGATGATTTACAAATAACATTTAATTTTTCAGAGCAGTCTGATGATATTTCTCTCTCATTCGATCTTGAAGTGTCAAATTCTGATAATCCTACTTGTAGCTATACAATAACCTATTCTGTAACAGGTAATTAATGAGAAACAAAATGATTTGTGCACATGATTCTGAAAAAGGGCAAAGCATGGTCGAACTGGCGGTGGCGGTAGTCGTGCTGTTGATCCTGGTCTCTGGGGTGGTCGATCTGGGCAGGGTTGCCTTTCATTACATCGCTATGCGGGATGCAGCCCAGGAAGCCGCCAGTTATGCTTCCGTTTTTCCCAACAATAATCAACAGATTTTTTCTCGCGCAACCGATGGGATTGCTGGTGATGGGGTCGACCCCAGCCGGATTGCCGTTAATCTAAAAATCTTCAAATCATCAGGCACTTATGAATGTAACTGGTCTGTTACTTCACCAGAAGCTTGTGCGGGCAGCTCAGACACCTCTGGAAGTAATGAAGTATCAGTTAACAATGTAATTGAAGTCACCATTACTGATTCTGCTTTTCCCATCACCATGCCATTATTAGGTTCATTTTTAGGTAGTCAAACGATCAATTTAAGTACCACCATCCAGGATGTGGTGCTTTCCGTACCGTAGACGTTTTGGATAGAGGAGAAATTATGAAGAATCTTCATCGAAAAAATCAAGAACAAGGGCAAATCATTATCCTTTTGGCAGTATCCATCGTTGTAGTGATGGTGGTGGCAGCCCTGGCAGTGGATGGTGGCATGATTTACTCCGAACGCCGCTTTGCTCAAAATGCTGCCGATTCAGCCGCTTTTGCAGGAGGTGGCGCAGTTTTGAATTCCGGAGAATTGGATGAGGTGTTGGTATGCCCAGCAAATTCCAGTTATAACGCAGGTAGTGGGAATTTTAGTAATGCAAACAACGTTGTTGGTATGGCTGTGACGGCCGCCCAATCCCGTGCCTCAGCTAATAACATCAGTTCTTTGCCGTACCTTGGCTATAGGGTAAATAATGTTGTAAAAGAAGACTTTGGACTGGATGAAAATCAAGGTGTTTTTGTAGAGTGTAATGATCTCGAAGTAGATGAAGATGGCGATGGAGAAATTGATCCAAAGACATTGGATGTAATCGTTCGCGTTACCTCACAGGTTTCCACCGCATTTGCTCATTTGATCTATCCAGGTCCTTTACAAACGACTAATGAAGCAAAAGTCAGTGTGTCACAAACAGGGACGAAATCAAGTGGAGATGCAATTATTTCGTTAGGTCCAGGTTGTGACGGCGATAATGGTGGCATTATCCTGGCTGGAAACCCGACTGAACTAACAATAGAAAATAGTGGTGCTTTTTCGAATTCCTGTTTGAAAATTGGATCCAATTTAAACAAGACGATAACAGTGGATGGTGGATTTAAGATTCATGGTGATGTTGATGGCAAGAAACAACATTATGGCATAATTGCTGACAAAATTTACAAAGGGTATTCAACATTATCTCTAACATATCCAGACCCACCTATACCAGATTGTTCTGGATTGACAACATATACTAATACTTCGCCAACAGGAAGTACAATTCCAGCTGGCCATTATACGAATGGGTTTAGTATTCATAATGGAACTTATCAATTCGAACCAGGACTTTATTGCATCGATAATTCTATTCATTTTAATGGGGGAACAATCACCGGGGTGGATGTAACATTCTATTTTTCTGAGGGTTCTAGTGCTCATTTTAATGGGAATGCCGATGTAAAATTTTTTGCTCCTCGAGAAACAACACATCCTTATTTTGGACTGTTATTTTATTTCGAAGGTTCTGGATCAGTGCTGTGGAATGGAGGAGTCTCTGATCAATATAATGGTTTAGTATATGGTCCAAATCGGTTATTTGACATTAAAGGAAATGCAAAAAATTCCGGAGGTTCTTGCCCTGCAATACCAGGATATACCATAAACTGTGAAGATATAAAGTATCCCACTCAATTCGTTGCTTACCAGGTAACTCTTCAGGCATCTTCGAGAACGAATATGATAAATCCATCTGAAGGCATTAACACCCTCCAAAACAACCTCTTCCTCAAAGACTAATCCCCTCCTCTATCCAGGGTGAAACCGGCGTTATCAGGTTATGGATCCGGGTTGGATAGGATGTGACTATCCTGGGTTGGAATTGGCATCCTATACCAACGTCAGAAAAAATGCACTTCGCCCGTCAGATTGTAACCAAACCGTAACATATTCGTAACACAATCGAAATCTTAAAGTCTATATAATACAAATGATTAGCAATAAAAAGACATTTTTTTTTGCGGAAAAATTATGAATAGGGACACTCTCCCCTCTATCCAGGGCAAACCGGCGCATCCAGGCGCCGGTTTCGTTAAACCCTGTTTTTTAAGGTAATTTTTTGCGTGATGAATCCCCGCCTGTGCTAGAATCGAATTAAGTTTTCAGCGATAGGTGAAATGATGAGCACTGTGTTTGAGACAATCAAACAATTCTTTTCTGAGGATGAGTGGTTCTTTTTCGATGTAGAGGATCGCGATATGCTGCGATTACGCATGAACCACTGGGGCGAGAATGGGCGTTTTTCCTGTCAGGCGGAATACAATGAAAAGCAACAAATCTTCTACTTTTATAGCTATTTTCCGATCAATGTACCCGGTGAGAAACGCCAGAAGATGGCGGAATTCCTGACCCGTGTAAATTATGGGGTGCGTATCGGAAATTTTGAGATGGACTTTGCAGATGGTGAGGTGCGTTTCCGCACCAGTTTGGATTTTGAAAACCAGGAGCTTACCTACGCGTTGGTCTCCAATCATGTATATCCCAACGTATGGATGATGGATCGTTACCTGCCGGGATTGTTTGCAATCGTTTATAGCGACAAAAACCCGGGTGAAATTTTAGACACAATTGAGGAGTGATAATGGAAGTATTAGAAGCATTAATGACACGCCGCAGCGTGCGAGATTTCAATTACAAACCTGTAGATAACGAAACAATCGAGAAAATAATTAAAGCTGCCATGCATGCGCCTTCAGCACGCAATCGCCAACCATGGCACTTTTTCGTAATCACCGACCGTAACATTTTAAGAATGATCCCGCATGTACATCCGTTTGCTGCCATGGCCCCGGAAGCCAGCCTGGCGATTGTGGTGTGTTCGGATGAGGAGATTTTGCCTGCCCCGGAACGCAGGGGGATTGATTGCGCCAACGCAACGCTGAGCATCCAGTTGGCAGCACATGGATTAGGTCTTGGGGCTGTGTGGTGCGGGGTTTACCCGGATGAAGATCGCCAACGTGAATTGAAAAATCTGTTAAAATTGCCAGATACAATACATCCTTTTTCTCTGGTGCCGATTGGTTATCCGGCAGAACCTTTGCCAGAAGTAGATCGTTTTAATCCAGAAAGGATTCACACCAACCAATGGTAGGGAGGTCCGTATGATCAAAGCACGGGCAATGTTAGGCGCAGTACGTGAATATCGGTTTCTGGGAACTGAATTGTGGGTGGACTGTGGTGATCCGCACATGTGGGTAACTTTTTTGACACCTGAACTGGTGCGCATTCGAATTGTCCCGGGCGGCGATTTTGAAGAAGAACATAGCTGGGATGTTCCTAAAGTGGATGAAGCCTTTCAGGGGGTGGCGGTTGAATTGCAGCAGACGCAGCATGCACTTTTTCTAAACAGTGAGGCATTTACGGTTCGAATCGATAAAGACACAGCCTTGATGGAAATGTTGACCACGGATGGCAAGAGCTTTTTTACCGACGCCGCTTCTCCGGTTTGGGAGGAAAACCATTACTGGTTTACCAAACGCATTGAAGAGGGTGAAAAGTATTATGGTTTTGGTGAACGCGCCGGACGCTTGGAAAAGCAGGGTCAGAAAATGAAAAACTGGAACACTGACCCAGCCAGCCCACACACTGCCTTTGTGGATCCGATGTACATGTCCATCCCGGTTTATATGGTATTACGTGAGAATTTCGCTTATGGGGTGTATGTTAATTGCACCTGGGAAAGCTCCTTTGACCTGACAAAGCCCGGCGAGTTGCGCTTTGAATCCGGTGGCGAAGAATTGGATGTCTACATCGCCTATGGTCCGCAACCGATGCAGGTTCTTGAGCATTTAAGCGAATTGTTAGGGCGAATGCCTTTACCTCCTAAATGGGCATTGGGCTACCACCAGAGCCGCTGGAGCTATGGTAGTGAGCAGGAAGTGCTCAAGCTTGCCAACACGTTCCGTGAAAAAGAAATCCCCTGTGATGTGATTCACCTGGATATTGATTATATGGATGGATACCGGGTTTTTACCTGGAATGATATGAAATTTCCCGCTCCTGAAAGGATGTTAGCTGATCTGAAGCGCAAGAACTTCAATGTGGTCACAATTATTGACCCGGGGGTGAAAGTTGACCCCAAGTACGCAGTGTATCGGGAGGGGATGGAGAAAGGTTATTTCATCCGTGATGCACGGGGAAAAATCTGTTCCGGCTATGTCTGGCCGGATGAAGCCGTCTTTCCCGATTTTGGTCGTTCAGCCGTACGCGAATGGTGGGGGGACTGGCAGCATGGTTTTGCAGCACAAGGCGTGGCTGGCATCTGGAATGATATGAATGAGCCATCCATATTTGAAAAGCCATTTAGCCTGGGGGGTGGCAGAGGTGGCACGTTACCGCTCAGGGCTGAACAGGGGGCTGAAGAGGAAATTACCACGCATGCGGAACTGCATAATTTATATGGATCACAAATGGCACAGGCTTCCTATGAGGGAATGCGCAAGTCGAAACCTAACGAACGTAGTTTTCATTTAACACGAGCGGGATTTGCTGGTGTGCAACGTTGGTCTGCTTCGTGGATGGGAGACAACGGATCGTGTTGGGAACATCTGGAAATGTCGATCGGGCAACTGATGAACATGGGTGTTTCCTGTGTGCCGTTTGTAGGAGCGGATATCGGTGGTTTTTATGGTAATGCCACTCCGGAATTGTTCGCACGCTGGATGCAGATCGGAGCGCTCTATCCCCTCAGTCGCGGGCATACCTGCACAGGGACTGCTCCGCAAGAACCCTGGCAGTTTGGCGAAGAGGTGGAAGCGATTGCGCGAGATTATTTAATCTTGCGATATAAATTGATGCCATATTTGTATTCAGTCTTCTGGAAAGCCCACCAACGCGGTTTCCCGGTGTGGCGTCCGTTGTTCTTACATTATCCGGATGATAAACAAACCTACCATATTGATGATCAGGTGCTGATTGGGCGTTATTTGATGGCTGCCCCTATCTTGCGACCCGGGCAAACCGCACGCCAGGTCTACTTGCCAGAAGGCGTTTGGTATGACTGGTGGGATGGTCATCGCTTTGAAGGGGGACGGTATATTCTAGCAGAAGCACCACTGGAGAAAATGCCATTGTTTGTAAGGGCTGGGGCGGTGATCCCGATGGGTCCGGCCATGCAGTATATGGGGGAAAAATCTTTAGACCCGTTGAGTTTGCACGTTTTCCCGGATGATATCGCCGAATTTACATTGTATGAAGATGATGGCGTTAGCATGAACTACGAAAATGGCGACTATGCCACCACCCGTTATCAGGTGCGTGGCGATGACCTGACCACAGAGTTGGAAATTTTTGAACGTGAAGGTAAATATGAGGTGCCCGTGCGCTCTTTGCAAGTCGTTCTCCGCGATGGCAGGCATTTCCAGCAAAAACAATTTGTGGATAGTGGCAACGGCCGTATCGTACAGTTTGAACGTTCACATCGATAATTGAAATGCAACAGAGCGCTTTCTGAAAATTGGAAAGCGCTTCTTTTATTTGGTTATGAATGGAGTGACTATGAATAACTTCTCAACACCCGAATGGGTTCACCACGCAATTTTTTACCAAATCTTCCCGGATCGCTTTGCAAAATCGGATAAATTGGTTAAACCAAATCATTTGGAAAGTTGGGATTCACCTCCCCATATTCATGGCTACAAAGGGGGTGATTTGCTGGGGGTGATGGAAAAGCTTGATTATCTACAGGATTTGGGGGTAAACGCGATCTATTTCAATCCAATCTTTCAATCTGCTGCCAATCATCGCTACCATACCCACGATTACTTCCAGGTGGATCCGATGTTAGGGGGATATCCTGCGTTTCGGGATTTGCTGAAAGAAGCACATCACAGAAATATGAGGGTGGTGTTGGATGGGGTTTTCAATCATGCCAGCCGTGGTTTTTTCCAGTTCAATGATATTCTGGAAAATGGCGAGAAATCGGCTTACCTGGATTGGTTCCATGTGCGTGGTTTTCCACTACATGCTTATGATGGCAAACCCAATTATAGTTGCTGGTGGAATTTGCCAGCGCTTCCGGAGTTCAACACTGACAATCCGCAGGTGCGTGACTTCATCATGCGGGTGGCCAAATACTGGATGGATGAGGGCATTGATGGCTGGCGGCTGGATGTACCTAACGAGATTGACGATGATGTCTTCTGGCAGGAATTTCGTCAGGTGGTTAAAGGGGCTAATCCGGATGCGTACATTGTGGGGGAGATCGTCACCGATGCTTCACGCTGGTTGGCGGGAGATCAGTTTGATGCGGTGATGAATTATTTGCTGACCTATGCCATCTGGATGTATTTTGGTGGCAAGGATGTAAACCAGGAATTGTACGGGCATTGGATCTCGCAGCATGGCGCTAGTATTAACATCCATAATGTCGCTGATTTTGCCAATTTTGTAACCGGGTTATTGGAAAGATATCCGCGCGGGGCGGTTCTGGCACAACTGAACTTGTTAGATAGCCATGACACAGCTCGCTTTTTGAGCATCTTGAATGGCAGAAAAGATTTGATGCAGCTGGCAGTATTGTTCCTGATGACCTATCCCGGTGCACCCTGTGTTTATTATGGCGATGAGATTGGGCTGGATGGCGGAATTGACCCGGATAGCCGCAAGTCGTTTCCGTGGGAGGATGTGCGCTGGGACAAGGATATGCTGGGATTTTATCAGCGCTGTATCTGGATGCGCAAAGAACATCCGGCGCTGCAGGATGGGGACTTTAAGGTTTTGCTGGCGGAGAATGATGTGCTGACGTATTTGCGCAGCAAAGGGGACCAGAGACTGCTGGTTGTAATCAATCGCTCTGAAGAGACGCGGCGTGTGGATATTGACTTGCAGGGGTTGATACCCGATGACAGCTTGTTGAAGCATGTTCTGAAAAAAGACGAAATTGTGATGCGAGGGGGATTTGTGAGGGATCTTGTGATTGCCCCGATAAGTGGGGTGGTGCTGGAAAAAGGATAGAGTCTGAACTATGATTAAAGGAGATTTTCATGATGGACTATGATTTTTTGCTTTTGTTCGGCTTTGATACCCTTCTAAATTCAAGGCTATTATTTCCAAAATTTAGCAATAACCCAACATCCATTTTGTAAGCTTCCAGGTAATTGATCGCTTGGGCAAGGTGGGTATTGTTTAAATTACTAACAGCTTTGATTTCAACCATTACTCTTCCTTCCACAAAGAAATCCACCCTTCTAGTACCGATTTCTTCCTCCTTGTAATAGATGGGTATTTCCAACTCTCTTGAAAATGATAATCCTTGATTTGACATTTCTATGGCCAAAGCACGTTGGTAAATCACTTCCTGGAATCCATTCCCTAAAAGTTTGTGAACTGTCATGGCACAACCAATGATTTTTGCAGTAATGTCGGAATACAGATATTCATTTTTTATCATGGAGAATCCTCTATGTGTAAGTTAATAAATTATATAGGAGAATAAATGCCTGAGGATAATCATCATTAAATGTGCTGATTGATGTTCCTCATAGTTCATCATCTAATCATGGAAATCATAGTTCAAGACAATTGAGACAAAAAATCCAAAAAAGTCAGCGTTAAATCCATTTATCTTTTCATCCTGTCTAAATCCTATCCACATCCTGTTTAAATCGGTATTTATTATACAAAGTTTATACAATATCCGGTCCATCCGATATAATCCTATATATCCTACGGGTTTAGTTGCGACCAAATTCGGACATAATAATAAGGGTGTGTACAGCAGATTTGTAAAATGGTCCCAAAAGTGGGCAATAACACCCGAACAAGGGGCTCAAACCAGCATCTACCTGGCTTCTTCTCCTGAGGTAGCCGGGGTCAGCGGCGCCTATTTTGTGGATAAGAAAATCACAACACCCTCCAAAGCTGCACAAGATGATGAAGCAGCCAAACGACTGTGGGAGATCAGCCTGGAGATGGTTGGCGAGAAAGAAAAAGTCACTGAATAATTTATCCCCTGATGCAATGAAAGAAGCCGGTGAAATCCGGTCTTTTTCATTGTACGATTTATGTGATATTTCTTGACAATAATATAACTGTAGTGTAATATAATACAAGTGTTATATACAAGGAGAAAATATGTCATTAGAGCATGCAATTTTGGGTTTTTTAAACTATGAGCCAATGACTGGGTACGATATCAAAAAGATTATTGATTTGTCAGTATCCCATTTTTGGCCAGCTGTGCAGAGCCAGATTTATCGCTCGTTAGGGAAAATGGAGGCGGATGGCTGGTTGTCGGTGGAGGTGATTTCTCAGGATCCCAAACCTCCCAGAAAGGTTTACCACCTAACGAATGAGGGAAAGGATGAAATGTTTCGTTGGCTTAACCAACCACAACCACTGTATGAAACCCGCTTAGCCTGGTTAATCCAGGTATTTTTTGGCGGAAAACTATCTGATAACCAGGTAATAAAACTCCTTGAACACCAACGAAATATGCTCCGGCAACGCTTGGCTGGTTTCAGTGCCATCCCGGAGGAGAATAAAGAAATGATGAAGGATGATGACGAGCGTGATCGTTTTTATTGGATGTTGACGGTCGATTATGGCGTGGCGCAGTCAATTGCGCAGGTTAAGTGGCTGGAACAAGTTATTGCAACAATTAAAAACGGAAAATACACACTGCCTACTATTCAAGGATAAACAAACATGAAAAATATTCAGGTATCAAATTTGTTACGCGTAATTATCGGATTGTTATTATCGGTTCTTGGCGGATTAGCTTTTGTGCTGGCTTTCCCTCCTTATGAAATCTGGCCTTTGGCCTTGGTGGGATTCATTCCAGTGATTATTGCACAGTACAGGGTCTTGCCGGCAAAATTATCTTCGCTTGCTACTGCTGTTGCGATTGCGGTATGGTTGCAGGGTTATTTAGGGCCGGTATTTGCGCCGATCGGTACATTTATGGTCTGGTTGCCATTGATCGCCGGAGGTATCAGTTTACTAACAGATAGTGGTCAACGAAAATTCCATGCAAAGACGCATTACAAGTATTTTGTCGTTAGTGGTATTGTCTCCTGGGCTGGTAGCGAAATGATTCGTTTATTCATCCCCATTGCAGGTACCTGGGCGTTTATTGCTTATCCATTTTACAAACAAATTTGGTTCATCCAACCTGTCAGCATTTTTGGCATTATTGGGATGGGAATGCTGGTAATGCTGGTGAATTATGTGTTGGGGCTGATTGTGTTGAATTGGTTGGACAAACGCTGGCAATTGGCCGAGGACATTGTGGTGTTGGATCCAAAACTGGTGCGAAAATGGAGGATCTCCGGAGCAGTTATTGTGGGTGCATGGGCTGCACTAAGTCTGGTGCTATTCGCCTTGCCAATAAACACGCCTACCCGTACCGTAGCTGCCATTCAGCCGAGCCTTTCCCCTATTGTTAGTGCGAATCAAGACCAGGCAAGTATCGTAGAACAACTCCATCAAAGAATGATTGAACAAACCGAATCAGCTGCAATGCAAGGAGCAGAATTCATTGTCTGGCCAGAAGGTGCTTTTTTATGGGATCCGCAAGGGGATGATAAGCTTGACCTGACTGGCCTGGCACAGGAGACAAATTCCTATCTGGCTGCCGGGTATGTGGTCATAATGGATGAAGGTTTCCGCAATGAAGCCACCGTGATTAATCCACAAGGCGATTTCCTGGGTGTATTTGGAAAAGATCATCCGGTTGTCTTTGGTGGGGAAACAAGCCTGACACGAGGTACCTACCCGGTATATGAAACAGAAATCGGCGTTCTGGGAACAATTATCTGTTACGACCTGGATTACACTGATACGGCTCGCAAATTAGCCAGGCAGGGGGTGCAATTGGTGGGAGTACCTTCCAATGACTGGGGCAGTATTGCCGAAAAACATTACACGCATGTTGTTTTTAGAGCTGTTGAGAATCAGATTGCTATGGTGAAAGCAGATGGCGGGTTCGATTCGGCCATCATTGACCCACGCGGAAAAATTCATGCCCTGGCGGCTTACCCGCAAGGTGGTGAAGCTACGCTGGTTGCAGATGTACAAATCGGAACGGGAAAAGGTACCGTCACCACCACGCTGGGGGATTGGATGGGCTGGCAGGCGTTGGTGGGTATGGCATTCTTCACCTTTGGGTCTGGCTGGTTGGAAAAAAGTGCTGATATTGATAATCACACCTAAACATCATAGAGGACTATTGCAATCTTGGCTTGGTTGAAATCGAGTCATGCTTTTTGATAGTCAAATCATGGAGTATATTCCCGCCATTCAGAATGCCTGGTTAGGTATAATAAAAGAAACAAAATTGACATTGGGCAGGAGATAACTGCATGGAAAGAAAAATACGAGTATTAATCGCTAAACCAGGTCTGGATGGGCATGATCGCGGGGCAAAACTGATTGCGCGTGCTTTGCGCGATGCAGGCATGGAGGTTATATATACTGGGCTACGCCAAACCCCGCAGATGATTACCACCGCAGCTTTGCAGGAAGATGTTGATGTGGTTGGAATGTCCATTCTCTCCGGGGCACATATGACGCTGGTGCCACGTGTGATAGAGAGCTTAAAAGAAGCAGGGTTGAACGATGTGGCAGTATTCGTAGGCGGCATAATCCCGGAAGAGGATTGGCCAGCATTAAAGGAAATGGGGGTATGTGCGGTATATGGACCTGGTACAACTACCCAACAGGTGATTGATGATGTCAAAAAGCTTGTTTCAGGACAGGCAGAGGAGTAAAGCATGCGACGCACAGTTGATGTGCAGGGGGTGCTGGCTGGTGAACGGCGGGCATTAGCACGCGCATTAACCGAAGTCGAAAATGATAGTGCTGCGGGGAGAGAAGCACTGGATGTGCTTTTCCAACACAGCGGAAACGCACATTTGGTGGGAATAACCGGGTCTCCTGGAGCTGGTAAATCCTCGTTGGTGAACCAGATGACGCGTTTATTACTTGATCCTGATCAGGGGGAACCAAAAAAGGTTGCAATTGTCGCGGTTGATCCGTCCAGCCCCTTTACGGGTGGCGCAATTTTGGGCGATCGTATTCGTATGCGGGATATTGCAGAAGATGAAGGCGTATTTATCCGTTCCATGGCTACCCGCGGCCATCTGGGGGGTATTGCCCGCACAACCTCTGGCTTGGTCCGGGTGCTGGATGCAGCCGGATTTGATATTATTTTGATTGAAACGGTGGGTGCGGGTCAGTCTGAAGTGGAGATAGCCCGATTGGCACATACCACCATTGTGGTGGAGGCGCCGGGCATGGGGGATGATATCCAGGCGATAAAGGCGGGGATTCTGGAGATTGCAGATATTCTGGTGGTCAATAAAGCTGACCATCCTTTGGCGGATAATACGATGCGGGCTTTGAGTGCCAGCCTTGAATTTTCAAGGCCGGGTCAGCTTTCCGCTATTGAACGCTTTCATCATCGCGAACTGGCATTTGAGCCGGTAAAACTGGATGAGACGGAAGAAGGAAATCAAGACAAGCATTGGACACCGCCGGTTTTGAAGACAATTTCCACGGAGGGGGTTGGTGTTAAAGAGGTTGTGAAAGCGCTTAATGATCATGCCAAATTCCTCAAGGGTAATCGTCAATGGCAATTAAGAGACGCTGCTCGTTTACAGGAAGAACTGAATGAGCTCTTGATGGCAGCCTTCGCCGCTGAGTGGCGCAAAAAAGTGGATCAGAGCAAAATTGAAGATGTACTGGGGGAAATGCTGGAGAGGAAAGTGTCGCCAATTAATGCGGCGAGGAAGCTGCTGCTAGGTAGTAGTTGAGAGTGGACAGGGGACAGTGACCCATCCTGAAATACGTTTACTAAGAATTAGTGCATAATAGATCAATTTTAACGCTGTCTAGATCAAACATTACGATCGATTTAAAACCATTCATCTATAATCTATGTGCAACGCACTTCTGGCTTCTAGATTTCCCACCTTCATAAATTTCCCAATCTCATCTCTTTCTCCCTAAGTGCATCGCACAGGTGTGCAGATGGTGCATTGCACTTAGGAGATTTACCCAACACTTGGATCAACGAAGAAAAGAATCTTTTTATATTTACCAGAAGTGCAGTGCACCTAGGAACGTAACATTTTGTGCAACGCACTTTTGGCGACTCGGTTCCCCACCGTCATAACTTTCCCAATCTCATCACTTTCTCTCTAAGTGCATCGCACAGGTGTGCAGATGGTGCATTGCACTTAGAGATTTACCCAACACTTGGATCAACGAAGAAAAGAATCTTTTTATATTTACCAGAAGTGCAGTGCACCTAGGAACGTAACATTTTGTGCAACGCACTT
>JACDJB010000164.1_pt1 | contig 91262 bp, 87 predicted proteins | sample 7454121 | NCBI WGS metagenome assembly JACDJB01 (sample SAMN14253290, study PRJNA609438) | sludge metagenome | isolation source: sludge after 25d culture with pyrite | collected 2018-12-20 | reverse complement strand
CCCCGCCGCTCAGGCGCTACCCCCGCTCCCCGCCGCTCAGGCGCTACCCCCGCTCCCCGCCGCTCAGGCGCTACCCCCGCTCCCCGCCGCTCAGGCGCTACCCCCGCTCCCCGCCGCTCAGGCGCTCAGGCGAGGAAGGTCCTCAGCTCGTCGGCATCGGCGCGCGCCTGGCGCTGCGCCATGGCGATCGCGTCGGGAACCGCCGTCGGGTCCATCAGGCGCTCCAGATCGACCGACTCCGGCATGCGGCTGAACACCTTGGTCCCCGACGCCTCGAGGGCCTCGAGCTCCGCGACCGGATCACCGGGACGGAGCGTCATCGTGCCGTCGACCGCGTCCGCACCGTCGGTGAGCTGCACGACCACAGCACGTCGAGCACCGGCCAGGAGATCGAGGTGCAGGCCGGTGCCGCTGACACCTCCGTCCATCGCCCGACGGTCCAGCAACGGCTGGGGAGCGAACAGGCCCGGAACCGCGCTGCTGGCTGCGGTGGCACGCGGCACCGACACGCCGTGGCGCTCCGAGACCACGAGTCGCTCGCCCGTGAGGGCGTCGACGGCAGTGAGGTGCAAGGCCGTCGCGGGCCACCGGCGCGCGACGAGGATCATGGCCAGGTTGCGTCGCATCACGAGCGGTGACGGCGTCTGCGCGGCGAGCGCGGCATGGCCGATCGTCCGGATCGTGTCGGGATCGGCGTCCTGCGCATCCCGGAAGATCTCGAGCGCGTGCTCCTGGCTCGGGGACAGCTTCGACGCCGGGGCCAGCACCCCCATCAGCTTGGGGAGGCGAGCCAGCACGCCCAGCTCTCCATGCAGCCGCTTGAGGTTTCCCGCCTCCAGCACCGAGCTGACGATCGACCCGGCCGACGTGCCGACCACGCGGTCGGCACCCTGGAGGTCGACGCCGGCTGCGAGCAGCTCGCTCAGGTACGTGACCTGCCAGGCCACGAAGAAGAGCCCGCCGCCACCGAGGCACAGCCCGACATGCAGACCGTCTCCGTAGCCGGCGGTCATGTCGCGCGGCACGGCCATGCCGTCGGGCGACCCGTCGACGTGCAGTTCAGGGGACCGGGTTCTCACCCGCCGGAGGCTACCGACAAGTCGAACCGCTCTGCTCCAATCCGAGCAGCGCCTGCTTGCGCTCGATGCCGCCTCCGTAGCCGGTCATGGAGCCGTCGGCGCCGATGACCCGGTGGCATGGAACGACGATCGCCACCGGGTTCCTGCCGTTGGCGAGCCCGACGGCTCGGACCGCCGACGGCCGCCCGATGTGAGCGGCGAGCTGTCCGTAGGTCCACGTCGTCCCGTACGGGATGTCCCGCAGCCCCTGCCAGACCGCCCTCTGGAAGTCGGTGCCGACGAGGTCGAGCTCGACGTCGAACTCCTGCAGCTCGCCGGCGAAGTAGGCGTCGAGCTGGCTGACCACGCCCGCGAACGCGGTCGGGTCCTCGACCCAGCCGACCGTGTCCGGTGCGTGCGCCTGACCGTCCATCACCAGGTGGGCCACGACCTCGGTGCCGTCACCCGTCACCGTCCCCGCCAGCGTGACGACCCCGACCGGCGTGTCGATCGTCCTCGATCTCATCGTGGGGCCCCTGTTCGCCGTGCGGTCCCCGTTCGTTCCGTCAACTCGTCCTCCACATCGCCGTCGGCCACCTCTCGCTCCTGCGATCGCTGCCCGGCCCCCGCCGCCCACAGGTGCTGGGCAGCGACGGAACGCCACGGCCGCCACCGCTGCGAACGCTCCAGGAGTGCGGTGGTGTCGACGGGCAGACCCAGCCGAGCAGCCCCGCGGCGGATCACCAGGTCGGTCGCGGGGAGCACGTCGGGGTCACCGAGCGCTCGCATGGCGATCACGTCCACCGTCCACGGCCCGATGCCCGCGAGTGCGAGCAGGCGATGACGAGCCCGTCCACGGTCGGCTCCGGGCCCCAGGTCGATCGAGTCGCCGGCGAGTGCGCCGACCAACGAGGCGAGCGTCGCCCGCCGTCGCGCCGGTAGGGCGACGGTGCCGTCGTCGGACGCGAGCAGGTCGACCAGCTCACCAGGAGTCGGGAACAGCAGGCCCGGAAGCCCCGACTGACCACCCAAGGTGGTGCTCCGGCCCACCGCTGCCACCAACCGCTCCGCGTGGGTCCGGGCGGCGGCGGACGAGACCTGCTGGGCGAGCACCACGCGCACCGCCATCTCCGAGCCGTCGACGCATCGACCCACGCGCATCCCTGGCGCGGTCGCCACCCGGTCGGCGAACGCTGGGTCCGCTGCGAGCACTGCGTCGGTGGCGACCGGATCCGCGTCCAGGTCCAGCAACCAACGGCAGCGAGCGACCGCCGAGGTGAGGTCGCGCAGATCGGCGAGGCGGAGCTCGACTGCGACGTGGTCGGTGCACGGCCGCAGCGACACGACGGCGTCGCCGTGGGAGAGGCGCAGCGTCCGATGGTGTGCCCGGGATCCGTCCACGTCCACGTCGGCCCGCTCCACGCCGGGCACCGCGGATGCCGCCAGACGGTCGAAGAGCGTGTCGGAGTCGAACGGCGGACGGAGCGCGAGGCGCAGCGACAGCGAGTCGGTCCGCGCCGTGGCGTTGCGTCGGGAGCGAGCACGCAGCTCACGAGGTGCCAGGTCGTAGACCTCCCGGACGGTCGCGTTGAACTGACGGATGCTGGAGAAGCCCGCGGCGTGGCACACCTCGGCGAAGGGGAGGTCCGAGGACTCGATCAGCGTGCGGGCCGTGCGGGCCCGCTGGGCTCTGGCCAGCGCCAACGGCCCCGTTCCCACCTCCTGACGCAGCAGGCGCTCCACCTGGCGGACGCTGTAGCCGAGCCGTTCGGCCAACCCCTCGACGCCTCCACGGTCGACGATTCCGTCGGCGATCAAGCGCATTGCCCGGCTGACCACATCGGCTCGGGGGTCCCACTCGGGCGAGCCGGGCGACGCGTCGGGACGGCAGCGCTTGCATGCCCGGAAGCCGGCTTGCTGAGCGGTCGCAGCCGTCGGGTAGAACCGCATGTTCGATCTCCGCGGCGTGCGCACGGGGCAGCTCGGTCGGCAGTAGATGCCGGTCGAGGTCACCGCTCCGACGAACCACCCGTCGAAGCGAGCGTCGCGGGACTGCACGGCCCGGTAGCAGCGGTCGCCGTCCAAGCCGGCGTGGGTGGTCTCCACACCCGCCAGCCTGACACGCGCCCCCGCTCCGGTCTGGCGGAAATCCGACACGGGTGTCGCAAGGCCTCGTTCTGTGTGCAGCGGGTTCGCCGACGGCGAACCCGCTGCACACAGAACGCTCTCCGTCAGACGAGCTCGTCGAGCGCCGCGTGGATGGCCATCTCGCCCTGCTCGGCCACCTGCAGGCGCCAATCGCCGTCGCGGACGTAGAAGTGGTCCTCCATCAGCCGGCGGATCTGACGACCGGTGGCGCTCGAAGGGTCGCCGTGGTGGTGCAGCCAGTTGTCGGCCCGGAACGCGGTGACGCCGCTGGTGATGTCGAGGCCACCGAACTCGAGCACGAACGCGGCGGTGGCAGGCCCGTCACCGGTGGCCGAGGCCCAGGCATCGAAGCCGGGGCCGACGAGACCGTGGTCGATGGGGTCGGGATCGGATCGATCCGCTCGGAACAGGTGGTCGGGGTACCAACGAACGCCGAGGTCGGCTGCAGGTTCGTCGGCATCGGCGGTCTGGAACACGGTGAGGCGTCCGATCGGACCCAGGCCCGTGTGCACGTCGAGCGTGATGGCGAGGTCGGCTCCGACCACGTGCTCGCCCCAGATCGATTCGAGCGTCCGACGGGACCAGGTCATGTGGTCGCCCCCGTACTGGACGCCGTGCGGGACCGAGTACTGACCGCCGTTGAGCGTCTTCATGGCGGTGTGGTCACCGACGCGCGCCCAGAACTCGAGCAGCTCGCCCTGGAACGAGAGATCCGCCAGGTCGAGCTCGGCCGTTGCCGGGTTGAGTGCGTCGTCGACCTCTCCGTACAGCGGGTTGTCGGGTAGGTCGTCGTAGTCGACGAAGTTCCGGTTCACGTCGACGTTCTCGTGGTCGACCCGTCGCGACCAGGCCCAGCCGTGCGGGTTGACGCCGTGCACCAGCACGACGGCGACGCCGGAGGGCAACGAGGAGAGCCGCCCCGAGTCGACGAGTTGGCGCTGAAGGCCGTGCCCGGCGTGTCCCTCCACGCCGTGCACGCCCGAGCTCACGATCACGACACGGTCCGCGCGGCCGGCCGGAGCGCCGAAGCGGGCGACGTCGGCGGCGAGCTCTTCGCCGTCGGGACCGCGGAGCGGGTGAGGATGTGCAGCGAGGTCGGCCCCGGCTGCCCGCGCCCGGTCGAGGAACGACTTCCGCTCCGTTGCGTACGGGGCGATGTCGACGATGGGTTCGGTCACGGTCGTTCCTCGATCGGTGGATGGCGGATGGAGCTCGGACCCGTTGGACGCCGAGCGGCCTCGGTGGTCCAGCGATGCGTCGCGCCGGCAACCGTGGTGGACAGCACGACCACGTCGTCGAGGTCGGTTCTGGGGTCGGTCGGGTCCGAGTCCAGGACGACCAGGTCCGCCCGGGCGCCGGCAGCGATCGTCCCGACGTGGCCCTCGGTCATGCGGGCGCGGGACGAGCCGGTCGTGAACGCGGCGAGCGCCTCCCCGCGGGTGAGTCGCTGCGACTCGACCGGTGACGAGGTGGCAGCCGCCATGGCGGCCAGCACGTCCGTGCGCTCGATCGGAGCATCGGAGGAGCCGGCCAGCACGATGCCTGCGTCGGTCATCGTCCGCAGCGCGTAGGTGCGCTCCAGACGCTGCGCTCCGACGCGGCGGGCGAGCCAGTGCGCCTCGGAGCGGAGGTTGATCGGCTGCACCACTGCGGTGACGGCCAGCTCGGCGAACGCCTCGACGGTCCAGTCGTCGAGCACCGACGCGTGCTCCACCCGGTGGCGGTGCGTCCCGGGATGGCGGCGCAGCAGCCGCTGCAGCAACTCGGCAGCCGCGTGGTTCGCGGCATCGCCGATCGCGTGGATGCAGATCTGCAGCCCGGCCAGGTGCGCCGACTCCATGCGTCGGAAGGCCTCGTCGTCGTCAGTCGTGCGCAGGCCGCAGGAGTGAGCGTCGCCGGCATCGGAGAGCGCGGCATCGGAGAACGCGGCATCGGAGAACGCGGCATCGGAGAACGCGTGGTGCATGCAGGCGGTGCGACCGCCCAGGGTGCCGTCCAGGAACAGCTTCACCGCGTCCATCCGTCGGCACCGCGACGGATCGTGCAGCGCCGGGTCCCTCCGGTCGATCGCCTCGTGCGGTTCGGGGGTGATGAGGATCGTCTGGATGTCGAACGGCAGGTCATCCGACAGCGCCGCCCAGCCGAACGCCTCGAGCTCGCCGGCGGGCCCGGCAGGACCCTCCGCCGTGGTCTGGCACATGGCGGAGATGGACGTCACGCCCTGGCGAAGGAGGCGATCGGACCACGACGCCAACCCGGCGACCAGGCCGTCGATCGTGATCTCGGGCATCAGGGCCATCAGCGGCTCCACGGCACGTTCGCCCACCAGCCCGGTCGGTCGACCGGCGACGTCGAACGCCACGCGACCGCCATCGGGGACCGAAGCGGTGCCCGACGCAGCATCGATCAGGCCGGCCGAGCGCAGTGCAGCGCTGGAGGCGACGGCGTGGTGGCCGTCGCGGCACAACAGGACGACCTCGCGATCGCCGACCGCGGCGTCGAGCTCCGCGGCGGTGGGCAGGCGGCGTTCGACGAGCAGCTCGCCGTCGAGCTGGAAGCCGATGAGCGCTCCCGTGCCGGGGTGCACCCGAGCCCGATCCGCGAGCAGGTCGCACACGTCGGGCACCGACGCGACCTCGTCGAGCAGCAGCTGCTCCTCGAACACGCACATGACCATGGGGTGCAGGTGGGCGTCGACGAAGCCCGGCACCAGGGTCGTGCCGGTCAGGTCCCGGATCGCAGGATCCGTCGCACCCGCCCCGGTGAGCGCAGCACGACAGGCCTCGTCGGGGCCGACCGCCAGGATCCGTTCGCCCAGCGTCGCGACGGCGGTCCCCGGCGGCTGTGGCTGCGGGGCGAGGACCGTCGCGCCGGTGAGGAGCTCGCCGACCGGCTCGGGCTGCATCAGAGCGTCATCACGGTCGGCTCGGCAACCAGGTGGCGCTCCAGGGCGTCGCGGTCGACCGAGATCCCCCAACCCGCTCCACCCGGCAGCACCAGCTCACCGTCGACGACCTCGTAGCGCCGGTCGACCAGGTGCTCGGAGAACATGACGTCGCCGGCCAGCTCGGGCGAGTGACCCAGCCGGTCCCAACGGGCGGCGGCGATGTGCGCGTGCGCGGCGGTGCCGATGCCCAGGGGCTGGTTGTGGATGATCGTGCCCATCCCGCGGGCGGCCACGTAGTCGATCGCCCGTAGCGCTGCGGTGATGCCACCGGGTCGTTCGGCGTTGATGCCGAGCACACCCATCCCGCCGGCATCGGTCAACGTCACGACCTCCGAGAGGGAGAAGAAGCCCTCGTGCAGGAACAACGGGACGGCGGTGCGCTGCTGCACCCACCTCATGGCGACCACGTCGCCGATCGGCAGCGGCTGCTCCGCCGCGTCCAGGTCGAACGGCTCCAGGAGCCGCAGCGAACGCACAGCGGTGGGGGCGTCGTAGGCCTGGTTGTAGTCGCAGCGTATGCGCACGTCCCACCCCACCCGCTCCCGGATGGCGGTCATGATCGCCAGATCCTCCCTCGGGCCGCTGCCGAGCTTGATCCGCAACGACCGGTACCCGGCTGCGACGTAGCCCGCGCAGATCTCCGCCATGAAGTCGGGACCCGCCAGGGGCACGAGGCCGCACAGGGGGATCCGATCGACGGCCGCTCCGCCGATGAGGTCGTGCACGGGTCGCCCGACCTGACGGGCGGCCAGTTCGTGCAGTGCGACGTCGAGCACTCCCTTCGCCATCTCGTTGCGCGGGATGTTGCGGTCCATCCGCTCACCGATGGCCTGGATGTCCGCCGCCCTGGCTCCGAGCACGTAGCGACCGATGTGCTCACGGATGACCATCGCCGCGCCGCGCTGTGACACAGCAGACTCCGGCACCCACACGTAGCACTCGCCCCAGCCCTCGACACCGTCCTCGTCCACGAGGCGGACGTAGAGGAAGTCCGCCGACAGCCACGGCTCCTCGGCCGCGATCGCCATGCCCAGGCCGGTGTCGCTCTCGGCCATGGCCGACCGGGCGATGTCCGACAGCGGCACCTCGACCTCGAACAGCTCGATCGTCGTGACGGGTGCGGAGGTGCTCACGGAGCTCGACGGTAGACGGCGGACGTGCTCCAGCGGGCCGTGATGCTCTCCACCCGACCGGACGGTTCGGCGCGAGGATGCAGGACGCCGCGTCCCGGAGCCTGGAGGCACCGGGAGCTGCGGCGGCCCGTTCCGGATCCGAGGAGCCACGTGTGAGCGAACTGCCCCCCGCCCCCGACGGCTCGTTCGCCAGCGACAACGCCGCCGGCGTCTCGCCGGAGGTCATGGACGCGCTGGCGGCGGCCAACCACGGCAGTGCCCTGGCCTACGGCGACGACGACCTGACGCGCCTGGCCCGTTCCGCCATCGCCGAAGTGTTCGATGCTCGAGTGCAGTCGTACTTCTGCTGGGGTGGCACCGGCGCCAACGTCGTCGGCCTGGCCAGCGTGCTGCAGCCGTGGCAGGCCGTGCTGTGCGCCGAGTCCGCCCACATCGTCGTCGACGAGTGCGGAGCGCCGGCGCGCTTCACCGGTGCCACCATCGCCCCGATCGTCACCACCGACGGCAAGCTCACCGCGGAGCAGCTCGACGGCCACCTGCAGTGGCAGGGCAGCGAGCACCATCCCCAGCCGGCCGTGGTCTCCATCACCCAGTCCACCGAGATGGGGACGCTCTACTCCGTCGACGAGATCGGTGCGCTCTGCGACGCCGCTCACCGCGCCGGGATGCTCGTGCACCTCGACGGGGCGAGGATCGCCAACGCGCTCGTCGCGACCGGTTCGGACCTGCCCACGATGATCCGAGACACCGGGGTCGACCTCATGACCCTCGGGCTCACCAAGGACGGCGCCATGTTCGGTGACACCGTCGTGTTCGTGACCCCCGGTCTCGACGCACAGGCCCGCTTCGTGCGCAAGCAGGCCGGCCAGCTGATCTCCAAGAGCCGGTTCGTCGCCGCCCAGGTGCTGGCCCTGCTGGCCGACGGCCTGTGGTTGCGCAACGCGTCGCACGCCAACGACATGGCAGTGCGCCTCGCCGACGCGGTCCGTCACGTCCCCGGCCTGCGCCTCGCCGAGGAACCCGCGGTCAACTCGCTGTTCGCCCACCTGCCGGCCACGGCCATCGCTCCCCTGCAACAGTGGTCGTTCTTCTGGGAGTGGGACCTGACCGTCGACCTCGTCCGCTGGATGACCAGCTTCGCCACCACCGACGACGACGTCGAGCGGTTCGCCGCCGGGGTCCGAGCGATCGTCTCGGAGCACGTCGGGGTGTGAGGATGGAGGACGAGTGGTCGGCCCGCCTCGGCCACCGACCGCACCGAGGCGAGCGCCGGCACACGCTCACGCACACGCACAGGCACAGGGGGACCGCATGACGACCATCGACGGGCACTGCGACGAGCGGTTCGCTCCTGTTCGCGACGTCTTCCAGGCGAACTTCGACAACGGGCTGGAGGACGGGGCCAGCGTGGCGATCGCGATCGACGGCGAACTGGTCGTCGACCTCTGGGGTGGCGTCGCCGATCCCGCCACCGGGTCACCGTGGGTGCGCGACACGATCTGCTGCTTGTGGTCGAGCACCAAGACGATGGCCGCGTTGTGCATGCACGCCCTGGCCGATCGCGACCTCATCGACCTCGACGCACCGGTCGCCACCTACTGGCCCGAGTTCGCCACCAACGGCAAGGACGACGTCCTCGTCCGCCACGTCATGGCGCACACCGCCGGGCTGCCGGGTTGGACACGACCGATGACCTTCGACGACCTCCTCGACACCCGTGCTGCCGCCGCGCACCTGGCGGAACAGGCCCCATGGTGGGAGCCCGGCACCGCCGCCGGCTACCACGCCGTCACGCAGGGCTACCTGTTGGGAGAGCTGGTGCAGCGGGTGACAGGAGAGTCCCTCGGCACGTTCTTCAGAACGAACTTCGCGGAACCTCTCGATGCGGACTTCCACATCGGGACCGGGCCCGAGCACGATGACCGCATCGCCACGATCATCGCTCCCAGCACGACGCTCGGTGGACGCTGCAGCGTCGGTTCCATGGGCGAGCGCGCCCTCAACAACCCGGTCATCTCCGCGGAGATCGGCAACACGATCGACTACCGACGCATCGAGCTGCCGGCTTCCAACGGCCACGGCAACGCCCGCTCCATGGCCCAGGTGCAGAGCATCGTCAGCAACGGCGGCACGTTGGGAGCCACGACGTTCCTGTCCAGCGACAGCGTGGAGCGGATCCTGACCGAACAGTGGGTCGGGCCGGACCTGGTCCAGGAGATGGACACGCGTCTGGGTCTGGGCTTCGGCCTCAACAGCGCCGCTGTCCCGATCAGCGCCAACCCCCGTGCCTGCTTCTGGGGAGGCTGGGGTGGCTCGGTGGTGATCAACGACCTCGATGCCCACACCACCTTCGCCTATGGCATGAACCGGATGGGCGACGGACTGGACACCGACTTCCGAGCGATCTCGCTCGTGCTGGCGTGGCAGATGGCCGCCATGGCCTGACCGCTCTGCTCCTGGATCGGCGCGGAGGAGCCCGCTGACCCAGGACCAAGGCGGCGTCGATCAGGCGCCCGGCACCGCGGACCACGCGTCGGCCAGGAGCTCGAGGCTGGCGATGCGCGACCGGGTCCCGTGGCACACGGTGGAGATCATGAGCTCGTCCGCACCGGTTCGCTCCTGCAGCGTCTCGAGCTGCTCGACGGCTCGGTCCGCTGTGCCGACGATGCGGTTCGAGCGAGCGTTGCGGGCGGCGCCGGCCCACGCGTGATCCTGCGCGGCCTCTGGTGAGACGAGCCGGATGATCTGACCCGTTCGGATCCCGTGGATCAGCAGCTGACCCGGCAACGCCTGGCGACCCGCCTCCTCGTCGGTCGATGCGACGAGGACGTTGGCCGAGACGATGAGATGGGGTTGGGACAGCTCCGCCGACGGTCGGAACGACCGCCGGTACGCCGCGACCGCCTCGTCGGTGCCGCCCATGTCGAAGTGGTGGGCGAAGACGAACCGCAGACCGAGCATCCCGGCGAGCTGGGCGCTGTAGCCGCTGGAGCCGAGCAGCAGGATCTGCGGACGGGTCACGGCACGCGGCGTTGCGCCAAAGCGCTCCCACAGCGGCTGACCGCTGCGCACCAGCTCGGCTCTGGCGTCGGGGCGGGGATCTCCCAGCAGTCCCATGAGGTCCAGCAGATCCCGGGGGAAGTCCTCGGCAGACAGGTCGTCGCTGCGACGCAGCGCCATCGCCGTGTACGGATCTGTTCCAGGTGCGCGGCCGATGCCCAGGTCGACGCGACCAGGGTGCAGCGCCTCGATCGTCGCGATCTGCTCGGCCACGACGAGCGGCGCGTGGTTGGGCAGCATGACGCCACCGGAGCCGACGCGGATGCGCTCGGTGCGCGCCGCAAGATGGGCCATCAGCACCGGCGGGTTGGTGCTGGCGATCGACGTCATGTTGTGGTGCTCCGCCACCCAGAAGCGCTCGTATCCCAACCGGTCGGCGGCCTGCGCCACCTCTGTGGCGCCCCGCAGCGCGTCGCCCGACGTGCCCTCCTCTGTGACGACAGCCAGTTCCAGGACCGACAAGGGCACGCGTGCGCTCATCCCGCCAACCTACGACCACCGAACCGGGTTGCAGCAGGCGATGTCGCGGGTGACAACCTGGCCCACATGCCTACCCCGTTCGACCGGCTCACGACGGTGAAGCGCTCGGTTCCCGGTGAGTCGACCGGGATCTACCACGCGGAGATCGACGAGTCGTGGGTGCTGCGGCCGATGCCGCAGGGTGGTGTCACCACAGCGATCGCGCTGGCGGCGATGGCCGCCGAGCTCGACCACCCGGAACAGGTGCTGCGGAGCATGCACACGATGTTCGTCGCACAGGTCCCCCACGGACCTGTGGAGGTCGCCGTGGAGGTACTGCGCAAGGGGCGATCCGTCTCCCACCTCCGTGCCGACGTGCGCTCGCCGGGTGCGGAGCGCGGCCACCTCGTCACCGCGGCGTTCGGCGCCGAGCGTCGCGGGTTCGACTTCACCGACATCGCCCCGCCGCTCGACGTCCCGAAGCCTCGCGACTGCCCGAGCTTCCGCGACAACCCACCAGAGGACTGGGAGGCAGCGTTCGAGCCGATGCCCTTCTGGACGGAGCGGGTGGAGGGCCGACCCGCCCTCGGCGACGCTCCCTGGACCGACTACGTCCCGGACCGGGCGGAGCGGGCGAACTGGTACCGCTTCGACGACGCCCCCATCCGCGACGACGGAACCCTGGACCCGTTCTCCTTCGCCATCCTGGTGGACTCCATGCCCGGAGCAGTCAGCCAGAAGCTCGGTCCCGGCCAACCACCTTGGTTCGCCCCGAGCGTCGACCTCACGCTGCACGTGCTCGACGACTGCCGTTCGGCATGGGTGCTGGCCCACTGCACCGCCCGTCACGCCGGCGGGGGCTACGCGTCGGCCGACATGACGTTGTGGGACTACGGACCGGGATTCGACGACCCTCGCCCGGTCGCCTTCGCCACCCAGGTGTGCCTGTTCTCCATCCAGGACTGATCGGTCCCCGTTAGCGTGCCCGGGGTGACGGGCGCGCCCAGCAATCCCCCACCCACCGACCCCACTCCCACCGACGGTGCCCCGCTGATCGAAGACCACGCCCTGATCGGCGACACCCGCGGCGTGGCGCTGGTGGATCGGAGCGGTTCGATCGACTGGTGGTGCCCGGCCCGGATCGACGCACCCGCGTGCTTCGCCAGGCTGCTGGGCACCACCGACCACGGACACTGGCGACTGGCCCCGAAGGGCCCCGTCGTCGCCGTCGAACGCCGCTACGAGCCCGACACCCTCGTGCTCGAGACGGTGTTCCGGACCGAAGCGGGGACCGTGGCGGTCATCGACTTCATGACCCCCGAGGACGAGCACCCGACGATCCATCGCCTCGTCCAGGGTCGCGACGGCACCGTCGCGATGGACATGGAGCTCGTGGTGCGCTTCGACTACGGCTCGGTCACACCGTGGGTCCGGGCGACCGGCGACGGCCTCGAGATGATCGGCGGGAGCGAGGCGCTGAGGTTCCACAGCCCCGTCCCGCTGCGGGGCCACGACCTGCGCACGTCTGCCGCCTTCGAGGTCGGGCCGGGTCACGACCGGGCGTTCTCCCTGGCGTGGCACCGATCGACCGATCCCGTCCCCCTGCCGCTGTCCACCTCGGCGGCACTGCACCGCACCCGGGGGTGGTGGCGGGCGTGGGTGTCGCACTGCACCTGGGACGGTCCGTGGCACGAGGAGGTGGTTCGGTCCCTGATCACGTTGAAGGCCCTGACCAACAGCCGGACCGGAGCGGTTGCGGCGGCTGCGACCACGTCGTTGCCCGAGTGGATCGGCGGAGTGCGCAACTGGGACTACCGCTACTCGTGGCTGCGCGACGCCACGTTCACCTTGCAGGCGTTCCTGGTCGCCGGGTTCCAGGAGGAGGCGCTGGCGTGGTCACGGTGGTTGCGCCGGGCGGTCGCCGGGAACCCGGGCGACTTCCAGATCCTCTACGGGGTGGGCGGCGAGCGCCGCCTTCCCGAGCAGGTGCTGGACTGGCTCCCGGGCTACGAGCAGTCCTCACCGGTCCGGATCGGCAACGCGGCATCCGGCCAGTTCCAGCTGGACGTGTTCGGAGAGGTGATGGACACCGTGTCGACGGCTCGACGCTCGTCCATGGCACCGAGCGGCATGGCCGGCATCGACATCGTCCGTGCGCTGATGGCGCATCTGGAGAAGGTGTGGGAGGAGCCCGACGACGGCATCTGGGAGGTTCGTGGCCCACGGCGCCACTTCACCCATTCGAAGGTGATGGCATGGGTGGCGTTCGACCGCGCGGTGCGTCTGGCCGCCGACCTGGGCAGCCTGCTGCCCGGAGGTGTCGATCAGGCGCGGGTGCAGCGGTGGGCGACGCTGCGCGATCGCGTGCACGAACAGGTCTGCACGCACGGATGGAACGACGACGTCGGAGCCTTCACTCAGTACTACGGATCCGACCGTCTCGACGCGAGCGTCCTCATGATGCTGCCGGTCGGGTTCCTTCCCCCCGACGACCCGCGAGCGGTGGCCACCGTCGAGGCGATCCAACGGGAGCTGTGCACCGACGGATTCGTCCGTCGGTACCAGACCGACCCGGATCCTCGGGCAGGCGGCACCGTCGACGGGCTCCCGCCCGGTGAAGGCGCCTTCCTGCTCACCACGTTCTGGCTGGCCGACAACCTGGCGATGATGGGTCGGATCGACGAGGCGACCGACGTGTTCCAACGCCTGCGAGCGCTCTGCAACGACGTGGGCCTGCTGTCCGAGGAGTACGACCCGGTCGCCGGTCGGATGCTCGGCAACTTCCCGCAGGCCTTCTCCCACATCGGACTGATCAACACCGCTGCCAACATCGCTGCCGCCCGAGCCGGAGCCGGCCGCGGACCGGGCCTGCGCCGCGCCACGGTAGACCGGACCCCATGACCGACCGGTTCAGCATCGACCACTGGAGCAGCACCGACGACCCGGGCCCCGACGACCCGGATTCGGGCACCGGCTATCGGGTCGAACACGACTCGCTGGGCGAGGTGCGAGTCCCCGTGACCGCTCGATGGCAGGCGCAGACGCAGCGTGCCGTGGACAACTTCCCCATCTCCGGTGTTCGTGTGGCGCCGTCGATCATCGTTGCCCTCGTCGAGATCAAGCGGGCGGCCGCCACCGTCAACGCACGGCGGGGCCACGTGGAACCCGAGCTCGGCGAGGCCATCACCGCGGCTTGCGACCAGGTCCGGTCCGGAGCACACGACGATCAGTTCCCCGTCGACGTCTTCCAGACCGGCTCGGGAACCTCCACCAACATGAACGTGAACGAGGTGCTCGCCACCATCGCGACCGCCGAGTCCGGGCTGGCCGTCCACCCGAACGACCACGTCAACGCCAGCCAGTCGTCGAACGACACGTTCCCGTCCGCGATCCGGATCGCTGCTGCGGACCGGATGATCCACCATCTGATCCCCTCGCTCGAGCACCTCGCGGCGTCCTTGCGGGCGGCCCAACGTCGCTTCGCTGATGTGGTCAAGGCGGGCCGCACCCACCTGATGGACGCGGTGCCGGTGACGCTCGGTCAGGAGTTCGGTGGCTACGCCACGGCGATCGAGCTCGGCGTCGACCGCCTCCGCTCCACGTCGGGCAGGCTCGGTCAGCTCCCCCTCGGCGGAACCGCCGCCGGCACCGGGCTCAACGCACCCCCGGGGTTCGCCGGCGAGGTGATCGAGCTGCTCGCCGACAGGTTGGACCTCCCGCTCGTCGAGGCACCGGACCACTTCGAGGCCCAAGGAGCACAGGACGTGCTCGTCGAGGTCAGCGGAGCGTGTCGCGTGATCGCGGTGAGCCTGCACAAGATCTCCTCCGATCTGCGCTGGATGTCCTCGGGGCCGGCGGCGGGTCTCGGCGAGATCCACCTGCCGGACCTGCAGCCGGGGAGCTCGATCATGCCGGGCAAGGTCAACCCGGTGCTGCCCGAGGCCACTCAGCAGGTCGTGGCGCAGGTCATCGGCAACGACGCCGCCGTGGCGTTCGCCGGCACCGCAGGCAACTTCGAGCTCAACGTGATGCTGCCCGTGATGGGCAGGAACCTCCTGGAGACGATCGAGCTGATCGCCAACGTGTCGACCCTCCTCGCCGATCGCTGCGTCGACGGCATCACCGTGGACGCGGCGAGAGCCCGGCGCTACGCGGAGTCGTCATCGGCCATCGTCACCGCGCTCGTGCCGTTGATCGGCTACGAGAAGGCCGCGTCGGTGGCCAAGGCGTCGGTCGCGTCCGGCCGCACGATCCGTGAGGAGGTCATCGCCAGTGGGTTCGTGACCGACACGGACGCGTTGGACCGGGCGCTGGACGTCCTCGCGATGACCCGCGGCGGCCGTCTCACCGACTGATCGGCACCAGGTCGGCGAACCGCAGGCCTGCTCGCCGGCCGAACCCGCTCACCGAGTGCGACGCAGCACCTTGCGGCCGAGTCGACGAGGTGACCAGCGGCTCGAAACCACAATGAGTCGTCCGAGGGACGGATCGATCGACCTTCCCCAGTCACGCCAGCTGGCACCGCCGGTCAGGTACAGGAGCTGCACGTCCACGGAGCGGGCTGCGAGCGACCGCAGCACCTCGCCGGCCTGCTGCGACGGCATCGGAGCCAGCGTGTCGCAGAGCACGACCGAACCGCTCGATCCGACGAGGGCGTCGATGCGGGCGGCCAGCGCCTCGACGACAGGGCCGACGTCGTCGGGTCCGTAGCGGTCCGCCGGAACGGAAGCCAGGACGCCGAGCTGCTCGGCGATGTGGTGCAGGTCCTGAGTCGCCTGCTGCGCCGCCGCGTCCAGGACACCACGTCGATCCGTGAGGCTGACGAGCTCGTCGCCGGCGCGGGCCAGCACGGTGTCGAGGTCGTTCGAGCGTGCCGTGAGCTGCTCCATCTGGGTCGACAGCTCGAGGGACCGGTCCGTGAGCGCCTGCTCCTCCTCGTCGAGCTCGGCGACCGCCTGGCGATACCGCACGACCTCGTCCTGGGCCGCCTCGACGGCCTCGTCGAGGCTGACGGTCAGGCGCGTCACTGCGTGGGGCACCTCCGGGACCCGAGCCACGGCGTCGAGCGGCGGACCTTCGGGCTCGTGACCGACGAGACGGACCATCCGCTCCCGGGCCGGCTCACGTCGGGCTGCCATCTCCTCGATCTGGCCCGCCGCTGAAGATCGTGCGGCGACCAGTCGGGTCTCCACCTCCGTCAGGCGCTCACGGAGCTCCTGACGCTTCGCCTCGACCGCTTGACCCACGCTGCGCGTCGAGGTGGCGATGGTGTACTCCAGGTACGAGTCGAAGCCGTAGCGGCTCAGCACCTCGTGCTCGGCGACGGCGAGGGCCTCCTGTTGAGGCTTGGCTGCCTGGAGCAGCGCGATGTGGGCCGCGTCGATCTGGGACTTCGCCGTGTCGCCGAGCACCCCGGAGGCCGAGAGCCCGTCGAGGAGGCTCACGTTCGACTCCATGTCGTTCTGCTCGTGGGCCAGCAGGGCCACGTCGGGGTCGCCCTCGATGCCGCGCCGCGACAGGAGCTGCCACTCCCCCTCGATCTGGCTGACCTCTGCGATGAGGGACTGCGCCGCTGCGCTGATCGGAGCACGACCGGCGGTCACGTCCGCCAGCCACCGCAGCGCCTCTGCCTGCTGGTCGGCTCGGAGTCCTCCGAGCGTGCCGGCCCGCTCGACCAGGTGCTTCAGCGCCTCGGTGTCGTCTCCGATCCGAACCGAGGCGGCGTCCTCGGCGGGGCCGAGCGCTGCGCCGAGCTCGGAACGCACCAACCGGAGCTGCTCGAGCCGTCCGGTCGCCGCCGCCGCCGCATCGGTCGCCGCCTGGCGCTCGGCCGCCAGGGCGACGGGACGTGCGTCGATCGTGGCGATCGACGCCTCGACGTCGTGTCGACGATCGGTGCACGCGTCGAGCTCCTCCTTGCCGGCGCCGATCGCCGCCGTGGTCGCGGCGAGGACCTTGGCCAGATCGTCGAGCTCGCCGCTGATCCGCTGCAGCTCGCGCTCGCCATCGACGATCTCAGCCCGCGCCCGCGCCATCTCTGCGTCCCGGGCGCGCCGGTCCGGCGGTGGGAGCTCTCCGGGCCCGAGGAGCGGGACTCCTTCGCCGACGAGGTCGAGCGCGACCACCGCCGTGGGATCGAAGGGCGTCAGATAGCTTCCGCCGTCGATCGTGCCGGTGACCTCGGTCCCGGCCAGCACGAACGCTCGCCCGAGCAGCGCAGCGATCCGTTCCTGTTCGGCCGCTCCGGCGACCACCACGTTGAGCCTCGGATGCAGCTCCAGGCTGACACCCGGATCCGTTCCCACCACGACGTCGACAAAGCGCACGACCGACCTCCTTCACCGCACCATCGGCAGCTGGGAGGTGAACTCAAGTGATCCTTGCGCAGCGCCGCGAGATCGGATCCGTGGCCATCCGACGCAGGCTCAGTCACGCTCCCTGGTGTCGCGGAGCAGCACCTCTTGCGCCACCGTCGCGACGTGGGTCCCATCGAGCGCGAACACGTTGCCCAACGACAGCCCGCGACCGCCCACGAACGTGTGGCAGGTGAAGTCGTGGACGTGCCATCGGTCCGCCTCGATCGGTCGGTGGAACCAGATCGTGTGGTCGAGGCTGGCGGTGAACAGCGCCTTGTAGAGGACGTCGTCAGGTTCGTTGCGAACCGGGTGTGCCTGGACGACCGCGTCGGTGGGCAGATCGTCGCTCATGTAGGCCAGTGCCGCAGCATGGGTCGAACGGTCGCCTTCGACGGGTTCTGCCGTGCGCAACCAGGCCGTGGCCCTTCCACGCCCGTCGCGCTCGACGGTGGCACTCACCCGGTCGCTCGGCACGAAGGCCCGCTCGAAGGCCGCACTCCACGAGCTCTGCTCCAGCGCCTCGGGCACAGGGAGGTCGGGCGGCGGCGCGAGCGTCTCCACATCCGCTGATCGCTCGTCTCGCTGGAAGCTGGCCTCCAGGTTGAGGATGGCGCCGACGGCCTGACGAGCGACGACGCGACGTGTGGCGAACGAACGGCCGTCGCGGATGCGGTCGACCTCGTAGCGAACCGGCTCGTCGTGGTCGCCACGACGGATGAAGTACGCCCTCAGCGAGTGGACCGGCAGCTCGTCGGGCACCGTCCGCGTGGCCGCCATGAGCGCCTGGGCGACGATCTGCCCGCCGTAGAGGCCACCCCACGGGTATCGGGGACCGATGCCGACGAACACGTCGCGACCGTGGTCGGCCAGGTCGAGGATCGTGTGCAGGTCCACGTGCTGGAACGTAGCCGCGACCCGACGGAGTCCGACGACCCCGGCCCGCGGATGGCATCATCGCCACATGCCCATCACCACCGGCGTTCCGCCCGTCGACTCGTCGCTGTTGGACCAGGCTGTCCTCTGGACCCGAGCGGCCGGCGAGCTGACCCTCGGCTGGTTCAACCATCCGGAGATCGGCCTGGAGCACAAGCACGACGGATCGCCGGTCACCGCGGCGGACCGCGCCGCCGAACGACTGCTGCGGGAGGAGATCGTCGAGGCGCTGCCCGATGACGCCATCCGGGGCGAGGAGGAGGAGGACCGACCCGGGACCTCCGGCCGGACGTGGGTGATCGACCCCATCGACGGCACCAAGGCGTTCACCCACGGCGTCGGCACGTTCTCCAACCTCCTCTACATGGAGGACGAGCACGGTCCGGCGATCGGCGTGATCAACCTTCCGGCGCTCGGCGAGACCATCTGGGCGGGTCGGGGTCGTGGTTGCTTCCACGACGGTTCACCCTGCCGGGTTTCGGATCGGGCCGACCCGTCGGGCTCCTATCTGTGCACCACCGGCTTCCACGGCTGGACACCCCAGATGTTCGGGGCCGTCGATGCCGCCGGATTGGAGTTGCGCACCTGGGGCGACGCATACGGCTACGCGCTCGTGGCATCGGGTCGGGTCGAGGCGATGTTCGACCCGTTGCTCGCGTGGTGGGACCTTGCGGCGATGCTGGTCATCATCCCCGAGGCGGGGGGGACCCTCACGTCCTGGGATGGCGGTGACCCCGCCGTCGAGAACCCCGCTGTCGAGAACCCCGACCACCCCGAATACCGGTGGTCGGCGATCGCGTCCAACGGGACGTTCCACGACCGGCTGGTCGAGCTCCTCGCCCGCTGAAGCTCGACACGCCGATCCGGGCCGGGTCGTCCGGACCCCGACAGCGATCGACCGACAGCGATCAGCCGACGGCGACCAGCGACTCGACCAGCGAGACGAAGGCGACATCGGACTCGGGACGATCCCGCTCGATGATCCGCTGGGTCGGAACCGACGCAGCACCGATGGCGTCCACGTACCGCGCACGGCGACGCGCGACGAGCCCCTCGGGCTGCTCGCGATCCTCTGTGGCGACGTACTGGCCCTCGATGCCCATCCTGAGCATGGCGAGCGCCTCGGTGCGCATCTGCGACACGCGGGACTCGGTCACACCCAGGAACGCCGCCAGCTCCGCGGACGTGCGCTCCTCGATGAAGTACCCGAGCACGATCACCCGGTGCCGCTCCGGGAGGAGGGCGATGGCATCGCGGAGGTAGGCGTGCAGCTCGCGCTGCTCGAGCTCCTCCGCCGGCTCCCGTTCGTCGGGGTCCGCCATGATGTCCACCAGCGTGAGCTCTTCGTCATCGGTGTCACCGACGAGGTGCTCGAACGCGAGGACGACCGACCTGAAGATGCGATCGCGCAGTCCTTCGAGATCGGTCCGGGTCATGCCCAACGCGTCGGCGGTCTCTCCGATCGACGGGACGCGACCCAGCTGAGCGGCCAGTCGCTGTTCGGTCTGCTCCAGTCGCCGGGCCAAGGTGCGGACCGAGCGGGGTGCCCAGTCCGCAGATCGCACGGCGTCGATGATCGCTCCGCGGATTCGCTGGGCGGCGAAGCGGTTGAACGGGACTCCGCGATCGGCGTCGTAGCGACGAGCGGCCTCGACCAGCCCGAGCGCACCTGCCCTGGCCAGCTCGTCACGGTCGACGTGACGGGGGAAGTGCACCGCGACCTGGAACACGACGTGCTGCACCAGGTCCATGTGCTCCTCGATGAGCCGAGAGGTGTCCTGGCCGGCCGCGCTGCGGGCCGGCGGCACCAGCTCGCTCGCCGTCGACGCGGATCGTCGTGCTGCTGAATCGATTCCCACTGCTGCGCCCATGTCTCGTCGCTCACTCCTCGTCGCCCGGGTCGGCCAGAGGGGTATCGGCGCGCGTCGGCGTCGAACTTGAGCAGAAATCCGAAAGATCTCCGACCAACGTCCGACGTCGTCCAATTCTCACTGTCCGTGGTCGTATCGGTTGATCGGCCGGGAAAACTTGAACGCTGAGAGCGAGATTCTTGAGTCGTCCGGCGGGAACGTCGAGCGCGCCGACTGCTCCGCCGGGGCGGAACCGCCAGAGCTCTCATCCGACGGGTCGATCAGATGCCGTCGAAGGTGGCGACACGCACGCCGCGCCGGGCCAACTCCCGAAGGATCGGGACGGGATCGTCGATCGACGCTGCGCCATGACTCCCCGTCGGGACGGCACCCGAGGCCACGTGCAACGCCAGCACCGCGGCGGTGGCGGCCGCCGCCACCGCCGGTCGGTCGAAGACCCCGTAGACCAGGATCTCCTTGCGGCCGTCGACGGTGCCACGCACCTCGACCCGTGCGCCGCCCGGGCCGCCTTCTTCGGGCGGTCCCACCAGGACCGGCAACGGGGCCAGGACCCGGTCGAGCGGCGACGCTGCCAGGCGGGCTGACACCCTCTCCGCGTCGGGGAACGCGTCGAGGAGCACCAGCGGCTCGGCCAGATCCGCCCGGTAGCAGTCTCGTGCCCCGATCGGGTCCGGGAACCAGCACAGCTCCCGGCCGGAGAACCCGGAGCGACGGACCCATGTCCCGTCGCGCCACTCCTGCGCCGACCCGCGCAACGCCCGCAGCCGCTGACGGGCGCAGGCCGGACCGGCCGCTCCGTCGCGGGCGACGTGGACCTCCTCGACCGTGTCCATGGCGTTGCCGGCGTGTCGAGCGAGCAGGCAGGTCAGCCCTGGCGACATCACCGCACCGACGACGATCGAGCGCCCGGCGGACTCCGCCTCGGGATGGAGGCGAAGGATCGACTCGACCTCATCGGGATCGTCGGTGGTGGCGACGACATGGCTGCCTGCAGCCAGCGCAGCGCTCACCGCGTCGAGCTGCTCCCTCGGTCCGCGGGCCACCACGACCACGTCAGCTGGTCCGTCGGGTCCCGATCCATCGACGACGCCGCTCTGGTGACGCACCGTCACCGAGGACCCGAACACCGAAGCGAGCCGGTCCCGTCGATCCCGACGCCGAGTGCTGATCGACACGGCCGACACCGTCCGGGTGCCATCCGCACCTGGCGTCAGCAGCTCCCTCGTCAGGCGGGCACCGAGGATCCCTGCTCCGACCACCGCAACCGAGGGTCGTCGGGGGTCCTGCTCGTCGCCGGGTGCGGATGCGGATGCGCTCAACGGAGGTCGTCCCCCGACAGCTCGCGCCATCCACCTCGTTGCGGCGGGGTCTCGGTCGAGCCGCGGAACCGGAGCACCAGCCCGATCAGGCCACCGATCGCCACGGCCGCAGCCGCTCGTCGCAGACCTCGCACGGGTTCGGTCCTCCCTCGGACAGCCGGGATGGTGGGGCTAGCTGGAATCGAACCAGCGACCTCACCCTTATCAGGGGTGCGCTCTAACCGACTGAGCTATAGCCCCGGCACTGCCGGGCCGGGGCGCGAGCGCCCGAGCCGGGCGGTCAGCGTACCTGCATCGCCACCGTCCGCGCACCTTCGGAATCGGCCCGTGGCGACGGTGCTCGCCCGTGCCCTACTCGGTGTCCGGGATCGGTCGGGCCGACTCCTCCTCGATCACCGACACCCAGACGCCCCCGATGATGTCGCTGATGAGGTTGAACACCAAGGTGGCGATCACGATCGACACAGCGATCCCCAGATGCGTCAGCAATGAGATCAGCCCGAACTGACGGAACAGCAGCTGTCCGTCCAACGTCCAGTCCTGCAGCTGCAGGGAGGAGTTGACGAAGCTCTCCAGGCTCGACACCGTTCCGGAGCTGCGCGCCACCGCCCACAGGATCACCGCTGCGATCAGCGAGATCAGCCACATGCACAGCGCCACCAGCACGGCGAGCTTCAGCATCGACCAGGGGTCGACGTGGCGAACAAGTCGCCGCACCTTGCGGGCCTCGAACCGCTGCCGGCGGTACCCGAGGATCCGGTTGGGTGTCGGAGCGGAGGACACCTCCACCGCTCGACGGCGTTCGGGTGGTCCGCTCGGCGGCGCCGGCCGCGGCTGGACTGCGGCACTGCGCTCGGTCGGTGCCCCGGTCGCCGCGGCAGTGCCCGTCACGACCCCTTGGGCATCAGCACGCGCCTCATCTCGAGGGCCTCCACCCGGGGCGGCGGGCTGCTGCCCGGGCTCGGCCGGACGGGTGTTGCTCACCCCATCACACTATCCCGGCGTCCTGTCCCCTTCGGTGAGGCACCCGCCGGAACGCTCACCCGGGTCGCGCGGCGCTGACGTCGGTGATGCCGTCGAGAACGACGACCGCCGTCACCGTGGCACCGGTGCGGGTGAGCGACCGCACCGACGCGGCGTTGGCCGCCGCGACCGTCGAGGCGGCGGTGTCGCCGCCGGTGACCGCGGCGAGTGCCGTCAGGTCCGCCACCGCCGCAGCCCGAGCACGACGCTGTGCCGCGACACCCGCGTGCGACACTCCCCACGTCATCGACACCCCCAGGACGAGCGATGCTGCCAGGACCAGTGTGGCCGAGCCACGCTCAGTCCGTCTCGGTGCCCGTCTCGGACTCGTTGCCTCCCGCTTCGTCCTCGCCGTCCACGTCATCGTCATCGCCTCCCAGCACCCGGGCCACGGCAGCGACGCGCGTGTCGTCATCCAGGTTCATGACCCGGACACCGGTCGCGTCGCGACCCTGGACCGAGATCGTGTCGACCGCCGTGCGGATCACCACACCCGAGTCGTTGATGAGGAAGATCTGATCGTCGTCGGCCACCAGCAGTCCGGTGATCACCCGGCCGCGGTCCGCGTGGAGCTTGTGGGAGCGAACGCCCTGGCCGCCGCGGCCCTGCAAGTTGAACTGCTCCACCTCGGTCCGCTTGCCGTACCCGGCGTCGGTGATCGTCAGCAGCTTCAAGCCGTCCCCGATCGGTCCCGCGCCCACGACGCCGTCGCCCTCACGGAGCTTCATGCCACGAACGCCGCTCGCCGTGCGTCCCATCGGTCGCACGTCGGTCTCGGAGAACCGGATGCCCTGACCGGCTGCGGACACCACGAGGATCTCGTCGTCTTCGGATGTGGCGAGCACGCGCACGAGCTCGTCGCCCTCTCGCAGGTTGATCGCGATCAGGCCGTCCTGACGGGAGCTGTCGTACGCGTTGAACAGCGTCTTCTTGACGACCCCGTTCGCGGTCACGAAGAAGAGGTAGCGGTGCGACTCGTAGTCGCGGGTGTCGATGATCGTCTGGATCTTCTCGTCGGGCTGGAGCCGGAGGAGGTTGACGATCGCCAGGCCCTGCGCCGTCCGGTCCCGCATCGGAATCCGGTGGGCCTTGAGCCGGTACACCTTGCCCCTGTTGGAGAAGAACAGCAGGAACGCGTGGGCCGAGGTGTGGATGAGGTCCGTGATGTAGTCCTCGTCCTTGAGCTTGGCCCCGGCGACGCCGCGACCACCTCGACCCTGGGTGCGGAACGTGTCGGCGGCCACGGTCTTGATGTAGCCGCGGGCCGTCATCACCACGACGACCTCTTCGTCGTCGATGAGGTCCTCGATCTCGAGGTCGCCGTCATCGTGCTCCAACGTGGTGCGGCGCGGCGTGGCGAACTCGTCACGTATCTCGGTCATCTCCTCCCGGATCACCCCGCGCAGGACCGACTCGTCGGCCAGGATCGACTCGAGGAAGGCGATCGTCTCCCGAAGCTGCGCCATCTCCTCCTCGAGCCGCTCCCGCCCGAGTCGCGTGAGCGTCGACAACCGCATGTCCACGATCTCCGTGGCTTGGATCTCTGAGAACCCGAACCCGTCACCCTGCAGCGTCACGATCGCTGAGGCCCGATCTGCCGACGCCCGGATCGCCGCGATGATCTCGTCGATCAGGTCGAGTGCCCGGAGGAACCCCTCGACGATGTGGGCACGACGATTCGCCCTGTCGAGACGGAACTGGGTGCGTCGGGTGATCACCTCGACCTGGTGGGCGATGTAGTGGACCAGCGCCTCGCGCAGGTTGAGGGTGCGAGGCACGCCGTCGACGAGGGCAACGAAGTTGGTGGCGAACGTCGTCTGCAGGGGCGTGTGCTTGTAGAGGTTGTTCAACAAGACGTTGGCCGGCGTGTCGCGCTTCAGCTCGATCACCAGGCGGGTCTGGCCGCGGCTGCGCTCGTTGCGGATCTCACGCACACCCTCGATCACACGTGCATTGGCCAGTTCGGCGATCTTCTCCTCGATGATCTCGACCGACGTCTGGTACGGGATCTCGGTGACCACGATGCGGTCGCCCTTGGGGCCTTCCTCGATCTCGGCCTTGGCGCGCATCTTGATGGAGCCCCGGCCTGTCCGGATGGCCGAGACGATCCCCGCACGACCCATGATCTGGGCACCGGTCGGGAAGTCGGGTCCCTTGACGAACTCCATGAGGTCGTCCGGGGTGGCCTCGGGGTGCTCGAGCAGGTGCAGCGCGGCGTCGACGACCTCGCCCAGGTTGTGCGGTGGGATGTTCGTCGCCATGCCGACGGCGATACCCTGGCTGCCGTTCACCAGCAGGTTCGGGAATCGACTGGGCAACACGACGGGCTCCTCGGTGGAGCCGTCGAAGTTCGGCGTGAAGTCGACGGTGTTCTCGTCGATGTCGGCCAGCATGTGCATGGCCAGCGACGTCAGTCGGCACTCGGTGTAGCGATACGCGGCCGGCTGGTCGTAGGGCGAGGGCGAGCCGAAGTTGCCGTGCGGGTCGATCAACGGGTGCCGCAGCGAGAAGTCCTGGCCCATCCGCACGAGCGCGTCGTACACGGACTGGTCGCCGTGTGGGTGGTACTTGCCGAGCACGTCGCCCACCACGGTGGCGCACTTGCGGTGGTTGCGGTCGGGACGAAGACCACCCTCGTGCATGGCCCAGAGGATCCGGCGGTGCACGGGCTTGAGCCCGTCGCGCGCATCGGGCAGCGCTCGCGCCACGATGACCGACATGGCGTAGTCCAGGAAGGACTGCTCCATCTCCTGTTGGATCTCGATCGGTTCGATCGTGCCGAACGTGGTGCCGATCCCGGTCTCGGCACCCTCACCTGGGTCCGTCGGCATCGGTTCGGTCGGCTCGGTCGGGCCTTGGGGTGTGTCGTCGCTCATGTGCCCTTCAGATCAGCTGCGCTGCGGTGCGGCTGGCTGCCAGTTCGGCCGGCAGCCAGTTCGACGGGGAACGGTCAGATGTCGAGGAAGCGGACGTCGGACGCGTTCGTCTGGATGAAGTGCTTGCGGCTCTCCACGTCATCGCCCATGAGGATCGAGAACACCTCGTCGGCGATGACGGCTTGTTCCACCGACACCTGCAACAGCGTCCTCTGAGCCGGGTCCATCGTCGTGGCCCACAACTCCTCCGCGTCCATCTCTCCCAGGCCCTTCAGGCGCTGGAACTCCTTGTTGTGGTTGGGTCGACCGGCCATGAACGCCGCCTTCGCGGCGTCGTCCTTGAGGTACACCTTGTTGCTGCCGACCTCGGTGGAGTACAGCGGCGGCTGAGCGATGTAGATGTGGCCACCTTCGATCAGGGGTCGCATCTGACGGAAGAAGAAGGTCAGCAGCAGCGTGCGGATGTGGGAGCCGTCGACGTCCGCGTCGCACATCAGGACGATCTTGTGGTACCGGATCTTGTCGATGTCGTACTCGTCGCCCACGCCGGCGCCGATCGCCGAGATCAGCGCCTGCACCTCGGTGTTCTTGAGCATCTTGTCGAGCCGCGCCCGTTCGACGTTCAGGATCTTCCCGCGGATGGGCAGGATGGCCATGGTGGCTGGGTTGCGAGCGTCCTTGGCGGACCCGCCGGCCGAGTTGCCCTCGACGATGTAGAGCTCGGACTCCCGGGGATCCTTGGATGAGCAGTCGGCGAGCTTGCCGGGGAGTCCAGCACCGTCGAGCGCCGACTTGCGGCGGGTGGCGTCACGGGCGTTCCTGGCCGCCTCCCGCGCCCGGGCCGCCTGGACGGACTTCTGGAGGATCCGCTTGGCCTCCGACGGGTGCTCCTCGAGCCACTCCGAGAGCTTCTCGTTGGTGGCGCGCTCCACCAGGGAGCGCATGGGCACGTTGCCGAGCTTCGCCTTGGTCTGGCCCTCGAACTGAGGATCGGTCAGCTTCACCGAGATGATGGCCGTGAGACCTTCCCTGATGTCCTCGCCCTGGAGGTTCTGGTCCTTCTCCTTGAGGTGACCGTGCTCACGTGCATAGCGGTTGATCGTGTTCGTGAGGGACTTCTTGAAGCCCTCCTCGTGCATGCCGCCCTCGATCGTCGAGATGCCGTTCGCGAAGCTGTGGAGACCGTCGGAGTTGTAGCCCGTGTTCCACTGGAACGCGATCTCGACCTCCATGGAGGAGTCGTCGTCGGTCTCTTCCTGGACGAAGTAGCCGACGTCGCTGAACAGCGCTTCCTTCGCGGCGTTGACGTGGCTCACGAAGTCGCGGATCCCACCCTCGTAGTGGAAGACGATCTCCTCGGGAGGAGCCCCGCCCGGCATCGGTGCGCCAGGAACCGACGCCGCGCGGTCGTCGCGGAACGAGATCCGCAGCCCGGCGTTCAGGAACGCCATCATCTGGAACCGCTCGGTCAGGGTGGCAGCCCGGAAGTTCGTCTCGTCGAAGATCGTGGGATCCGGCCAGAAGCGGACCGTGGTGCCGGTCCGGGGCGTGCCGTCCGGGTCGAGCGGTGCATCACCGATCACATGGAGCTTGTCCACCAGCTCGCCGCCGTCGGCGAAGGACATCGCGTGACGTTTGCCGTAGAGGTCGATCTCCACCTCCACGCGGCTCGACAGGGCGTTCACCACCGAGATCCCGACGCCGTGGAGACCACCGGACACCTTGTAGCCCCCGCCGCCGAACTTCCCGCCGGCGTGCAGCACGGTCAGCACGACCTCCGCTGCGGACATCTCGGGGTACTGCAGCGAGGCGTCGACGGGGATGCCACGTCCGTCGTCGCGGACTTCGCAGCCTCCGTCGGGAAGCAGGCGGACCTCGATGCTGGTGGCGTAGCCCGCCATCGCCTCATCGACGGAGTTGTCGACCACCTCGTACACCATGTGGTGCAAGCCCGCCGGACCTGTGGATCCGATGTACATGCCGGGACGCTTCCGCACGGCCTCCAAGCCCTCCAGGACCTGGATGGACTCCGCGCCGTACGTGGTGGGTTCTGCTGACAAGCCCGGCCTCCGAGAGTGGGATCAGTGGTCGCCGCGGTGCCCCGACACGGTCCCCGGTGGGCACTCCAGCGGCACCCCCGGTGCTGTGGACAACTTGTGGAGAACGGTGTTTGCGAATGCCGTCGAACGAGTCCTCATCGTACCACCCGGACCACACCCCGACCGGCCACCGGACCCGGGCATCGGTCCCCGGCCTTCGTCGCCCCGACACCGCAAGACCCCGACACCGCAGGACCCCGACACCGCTGCGTCGTCGGCATCGTCGTCGATGCCGACGGGATCACGCGACGGGCGCCACCCGGATCTCGACGCGCTCCACAGCCTGGCAGCCGCAGAGCTGGTTGGCGGCGGCTGCCAGGTCGTTGCACTGCCAACGCAGGTGCTCGCCGATCGCGGGATCGTCGACGGCGATCGTCAGGCACCCGTCACGAAGCGAGTGGATCCGACAGGTCGACGCCAACCGGGCTCCCATCAGCGACGTCCAGGAGTCCTCGAGGATCCGCACCGTGTCGGGCCGAGCGAGGCCCAGGTTGCGATGCAGCCGCTCGAGCGAGCTCGAGAGGCTGTGGAGGGTGTCTCGGTCCTGGGGCAACGGTTCGATCGCCACGCCACAGAACCTAGCCATCACGTGCGACGACGGCTCCGTCTGCGACGTCGAGCACCAGGTCGACCGCGATGCCCTCGGGCAGTCCGGACGCGGAGGACAGGACCGCCTGTCCCGCTGGCAACGAACGCAGGAGCGCTGCGCAACGTTGCGGGTCGAGCTCGGAGAACACGTCGTCGAGCAGCAGCACCGGCGGTGATCCGTGGGTGTCCAGCAGGACCCTGTGCGATGCCAACCTCAGCGCCAGGGCGAGCGAGCGCTGCTCGCCCTGGGACGCGTGCGTCCTCGCCGGCAGACCTCGAAGCGTCAGCTCGACGTCGTCGCGGTGCGGACCGACCAGCGTGACACCACGACGCAGCTCGTCGGGGCGCGCCGCTGCGAGCGCGGCTGCGAGTCCCCCCGCTGCACCACCAGCATCGCGATCGCCTCCTGGACCGTCATCGCCAGCACTTCCACCGACACCGGGACCGACGACACCGGAACCACCACGCCAGGTGGCCACATAGCGAAGACCGACGTCGAGGTCGTCGTCGGCCACGTCACGGTATGCCTGCGACACCGTCGGAGCGATGCGCTCGGCCAGCTCGTTGCGGAGGCGGGCCAGCTCGTCACCGGCGCTCGCCAGCTTCTGGTCCCACACGTCGAGGGTCACCAGGGCGGACTCGTCGGGCCGGCCGTGGATCTGCTTCAAGAGTGCGTTGCGCTGCTTGAGCGCACGTTCCCAGTCGGATCGCACCTGGTCGTGACGCGGGTGCAACGACACGAGCAGATCGTCGAGGAACGACCGTCTCAGGGCTGGTCCGGCCTTCACCAGGTCCAGGTCATCGGGCGCGAACACCGTGACGCGAACCACCTCCAGCAGGTCCCGACGACGGCCCAGACGCTGGCGGTCGAGCAGGACGCGGTTGCGTCCCGAAGGGGCGATCTCGGCTTCGACAAGGTGGTCGCGACCGTCGGTGACGACCTGGCCGCGCACCACCGCTCGGTCGCTGCCGACGCGGACGAGGGCGTCAGCCGGAGCACCACGGAACGATCGCATCGATGCCAGGTACGCGATCGCCTCGAGCAGGTTCGACTTGCCTTGGCCGTTGCGCCCCATCACAGCGGTCAACCCGGGAGGCAGCTCCAGATCCGCTGATGCATAGGACCGGAACTCGTTGAGCCACAGGTGCTGCAGTTGCACGTCGCCGTCCGCGGCGCCGTGCTCAGGAGACCCGGACTGGCATCAACAGGTACAGGAAGTCGTTGCCGTCGGTCGATCGCAGGACCGCTGGTCGCTGCGCATCGCGGGTCTGCAGCACGACCTCGTCGCTGCCGGTGACCTCGAGCCCGTCCATCAGGTACTCGGGGTTGAACGCGACGGTCAGCTCGGCTCCTTCGTACTTGGCGTCGAGCTGCTCGACGGCCTCGCCGACGTCCTGTGTGATCGCCCGCAGCTCCAGGCCGTCGGGACCCATGGTCATCCGGATCGGGCTGTTCTCCCGTGCCATCAGACGCACACGACGGATCGCATCGGTCAGCGTCTGGCGCTCCACCGTGAGCTCGTTGGGCATGTCGGTGGGGATGAGCTTCTGGTAGTCGGGGAAGTCGCCCTTGATGAGGCGGGTGCTCAGGTGGAGGTCTCCCACCGAGAAGCTCACCATCTGATCCGACAGCACCAACGTGACGTGGTCGTCGTCGGACAGCGCCCTCGTCAGCTCTTGCAACGACCGGGACGGCACCAGCACCTGCTGTCCCTGCTGCAGCAACGACGTCCCGGGCAGGTCCCGGAACGCCAAACGGTACGAGTCGGTGGACACGAGTCGCAGTCCGTCGTCTTCGGCAGCGAGCAGCACACCGGTGAGGATCGGACGGGATTCATCGGAGCTGGCTGCGCCGACGACCTGGCGGAGACCTTCGGCCAGGTGACCCGACTCCAGCGTGACCGATTCCCCGTCAGGCTCGTGGGGGGTGGGGTACTCATCCGCGGGGATGGCGTTGAGGAAGAACTCCGAGCGTCCGGCGCGGATGCTGGGACGATCACCGGTGGTGTCGAGCTCGACACCACCGGGCTCGAGGTTGCGCACGATGTCCACCGCGAGCTTGGCCGGCAGCACGACGACGCCGTCGTCCGCACCGGCGACCTGGAGGGTCTTCGTGATGGTGAGGTCCAGATCGCTACCGGTGATCTGCAGTTCGTCACCGCGCAGGTGGAGTCGCAACCCGGACAGCACGGGCAGCGCTGCCCTGCTCGTGGCCGCACGGCTGGCTGCGCCCAACGCGTCGACGAGGACGTCTCGCTCACAGCGGAACTTCACCTGGTCTCGCTTTCCCCACTGCAGTCGCCGAGTCGGTCGTTCAACCAGTAGGAGTGGTAGTTGGGCCTGTGGATTGTGGGAAACCTAGCGCAGGCCTTGTGACGGTTGGGTTGTGGTGTGCACAGCTGTCCACCGCCGTCCCCGTGACACGCGTGGAACTTCACCGATGTCTGTGCACGACGTCGTGGTCGAGGTCCTCTGCCCCCGTCGCGATCCCGCTCCCTTCCCCGTCGCGATCCACCTCCCACCCGGCGCGGGACAGCGAATGTGCAGGGGTGCGGGCTCGTCGAAGGGCGCGTTCGCCGGTGGTCGGAGGAAGCAGCGACCGGACTCAACGCTCGGAGAGCAGCGACTGGATGAGCGCGGTGACGTCCTCATAGGTCTCGTGCTTCTCCTGCATCAGGGTCGAGACCTTGTCGTACGCGTGGATCACCGTCGTGTGGTCCCGCCCGCCGAACTCACGGCCGATCTGCGGATACGAGAGGTCGGTCAGCTCCCGACAGACGTACATGGCGATCTGGCGGGCATGGACCAGGTTGCGGGTGCGGCTACGGCTCTGGAGCTGATCCACGCTGAGGTTGAAGCGCTCGGCAGTGGAGGAGAGGATCAACTCGGCGGTGATCTGGCGGGGCTTCGTGGAGCTGATCGTGTCGGCCAGGATCTTCGATGCCAGATCGATCGTCAGCTGCGTCTGGTTCAGGGCGGCGTAGGCGCTGACCCGGATGAGGGCTCCTTCGAGCTCTCGGATGTTGTAGGTGATGTGCTCGGCGATGAAGTTGAGGACTTCGGGTGGCACCGATGTGAGCGCCTGGTCGTTCTTCTTGCGGAGGATGGCCAGGCGGGTCTCGAAGTCGGGCGGCTGGATGTCGGTGATCAGACCCATCTTGAAGCGGCTTCGCAGCCGGTCCTCGAGCGTGGCGATGTTGTCCGGTGGGCGGTCCGAGGACAACACGATCTGACGCTGCGCCTCGTAGAGGGTGTTGAAGGTGTGGAAGAACTCCTCTTGGAGCGTCTCCTTGCCTTCCATGAACTGGATGTCGTCGACGAGGAGGACGTCGATCTCCCGGTAGCGACGTTTGAAGTCGGGCTGCTCGTTCTTGCGGATGGCGTCGACGAACTCGTTGAGCAGCGTCTCGGTCGAGATGTAGCGCACCTGGTACGCCGGGTAGTTGTCGCGCACGTACTGAGCGATCGCATGCAGGAGGTGCGTCTTGCCGAGACCGGCGCTGCCGTAGATGAACAGCGGGTTGTAGCTCCGCGCCGGAGTCTCCGCGACCGACAGCGCAGCGGCGTGGGCGAACCGGTTCGACGGACCGATGACGAACGAGTCGAACGTGTAGCGCGGCAGACCGGTCGACGGCGTGGGAGACGGTGCTGGAGCGGTCGCCTCGTCATGGGAGCGGACCGGTCCCGCTGCATCGGATCGGGTCAGGTCCACCGTGACGCGGTCGTCGGAGTGGGGGGTGTCGATCTCGACTTCGAGGAAGAGGCGGACCTCGGGATAGCCGGCGTCGGTGAGAGCTGCTTCGATCAGCGGGAAGTAGCGCTGTTCGACACGTTGGCGGACGAGTTGGCTCGGGACGGCGAGCGTCAGGACGTCGTCGCGGAGATCGATCGCCTGGATGTCCTGGAACGTCGAGGACCACACGGTGTCGCTGACCTGTTCGATCAGCACCTCTGCCGTGCGCTCCCAGACCTTGGTTCCCTCCGCGGTCACGCGGCCTCTCCTGTCGACGTCGGCGCTGGTCCCACGGTTGTCCACAGTGGATCCACAACTGTGGACACGCGCTTCCGGGTGGTCCGGGCGCGGCGATGCGCCTGCGACGGACCGTAGCGAGCGACGTCACAGAACCGCAACCCAGCGTGTGACGGGTGTCTCGCCGATCGACGTGGTTGGCGCGACGGCGCCGGAGGCTCTAGCGTGTCCCGGTCAGATCCCCGTGGGGTGTCCGCTCGAACCCGGTGTCATCACGCCGGTGTCCGGTCGACGCCGAGCGGGGCCGACGACGGGCGTGTGCCCGGTGCCGAGGATGCTGCAGCCGGGGAGTGCTGAAGCCGCTCGTCGTGTGCGCCGGAGCGCCGGTCGACCTCTCGAAGTCTCGTGGAGTCAAGGTGAAGCGTACCTACCAGCCCAACACCCGACGGCGTGCCCGCAAGCACGGCTTCCGGCATCGCATGTCCACGCGCGCCGGGCGGTCGATCGTGAAGGCACGACGCCGTCGCGGTCGAGCCCGCTTGTCGGCCTGAACCGAATCGCGCCGGATCGTGCTCACGCTCGGCGTCGGAGCGCACAGGTGCCCGAGCGGATCACGCGGAGAGCGACGTTCCGGGGGTTCGCTCCCCCGGCACCTCGCTACAGGTCCAGTTTGGTCACGCTCGTCGTCGCGTCGCGCGCTCAGAGTGAGGATTGTGGCCGACACCACGACGGAACGACGGCACGGGCCGGGGTCGCCTATGCGATCAGCCGCAAGGTCGGTTCGGCGGTCGTCCGCAACAAGGTGCGTCGTCGACTTCGGTCAGCGGTGGTCGAGCTCGATGCCGCACGTCACCTCCGGACAGGTTGGTATCTGGTGATCGTGCATCCCGGTGCTGCTCGTGCGTCGTACCAGGAGCTCCGCGACGCCCTGGCGAGCGTCCTGGACCGCGCAGGTGCACGATGACCGAGGCACCATGGAGCCCACGGCTATGACCGATGTCACTGATGAGGGATCTGTCAACGAGGGGCCCGTCGATGGTGACGTGCGTGACGAGGGCGACGTGCGTGACGAGGCTGACGCTGCTGCAGCTCACCGTCGGTCGTTGGCGGCCCGTGGGCTGACCGGCGTGGTACGGGTGTACCAGTACGCGGCTGCCGGCCGGCCGTCTCCGTGTCGCCACGTTCCGAGCTGCTCCACCTACGCGGTGGAGGCGCTGGACGCTCACGGTGCGCTTCGTGGATCGTGGCTGGCCGTTCGCCGCCTCGGCCGTTGCCACCCATGGGGGACGTCGGGCTATGACCCCGTCCCGGCACCACGAGAGTCCCGACGATGACCCGCCTGTCGATGTTGGAGGCAGCCTGATGTTCGAGCAGTTCTTCGAGGCGTTGGGCAGCGTCCTCAACTTCTTCTACACCCTCGTACCGAACTACGGGATCGCCATCGTGCTCCTGACGGTTCTGGTGATGGTCCTCATCACCCCGCTCAACGTCAAGAGCACGCGCTCCATGTTGCAGATGCAGCGGTTGCAGCCCGAGATGAAGCGGTTGCAGGCCAAGTACAAGGACGACCGCGAGCAGCTCAACGCCGAGCTGATGAAGTTCTACAAGGAGAACAAGATCAACCCCCTCGGCGGATGTCTGCCGCTCCTCGCGCAGATGCCGGTGTTCATCATCATGTACCAGCTGCTGCGGGGACTCACGACCCGTCAGGGTGGACTCGGCTCGGGGCTCGGCCACATCGCTGGACAGGTGCAGCAGGGTGTCGAGCTCACGCCGTGGGTGTTCACCGATCAGTACTTCCGCCCGGAGCACCTGAACCACTCGAGCGACCTCTACCAGTCGCTGTCGACCACGAACACGATGAACTTCTTCGGGATGGACCTGGCGATCTCGGCGTCCCAGGCGCTCAAGATGGGACTGATCATCGCCATCCCCTACCTGGCGCTCCTGGTCGTCATCCTGATCACCGGCGTCTACCAGAACCGTCAGCTGCAGGCTCGGAACAAGAACGCAGCGGTGAACCCGCAGCAGCAGATGCTCATGAAGATCATGCCGTTCTTCCTCCCGGTGTTCTCGTTCGGATTCCCTTCGGGCTTGGCGCTGTACTGGGCGACGCAGAACTTCTGTCGGATCGGCACGAACGCCTACATCACCCGATCCGTGTACAAGAAGGAGCACGAGAAGGGCCCGGTCGAGGCCACCGCAACCGAGAAGGGTTCCTCGAAGGGTTCCTCGAAGGGCTCCGGATCGAAGGACGCTGGTGGATCGAAGGACGCTGGTGGGAAGGCGTCCTCACAGCGCTCCGATTCAGCAGATGGTGCCAAGAGCACCAAGAGCGGAAAGGGCGCGGCGAACGAGGACCGCAAGGGAGGTTCCTCGGTGAAGAGCCAGAAGGCCCGCCAGAACGCGTCGGCTGGCGACAGCGCCGGACGGCGTTCGGGTTCGGGCAGCAAGAGGACGGTCAACCAGCGTCGCTCGGGGGAGACCCGGGGCGGACGCGGTGCACCAGCACGCGACGATCGCGACGAGAACGCCGGCGACGGCGACGAGAAGGAGTGAGTGCCACGGTGGAGTGGGTCGAGACAACCGGCAGGACGGTCGAGGCCGCCAAGGAGGCGGCATTGGACCGCTTGGGCGTCGACGAGCAGGACGCCGAGTTCGAAGTCATCGAAGAGCCGAGGTCCGGTCTGTTCGGACGAACTCGAGGCGAGGGACGCGTCCGGGCGCGGGTGATCCCGCGATCGCCGCGCCCCAAGCCGGAGCGTCGCCGACGCTCACGCAACGACAAGCGTGGACGTGGCGGGGAAGGCGAGCGCCCCGGCAACAAGGACGCCGGCAACAAGGACGCTGCCAACAAGGACGCCGGCAACGGCAACGCCGACGCCGGTGCCCACTCGGTGACCGATGCCGATGCCCGGTCCGACGTCGCTGCCGGGACAGCCGCCCCAGCGCAGCGGTCCCGTTCGGGACAACGCAACCGTGGCAGCCAGGGTGGGCGCGGTGAGAACCGGTCCGAGCGGTCGCGCGACGGTCGACCGTCGGGCAACGACAAGGAGCGAGAGGTCATGGAATCAGCAGCGCAGTGCGAGGTGGTCACCTCGTTCCTCGACGGATTGGGCGAGGCGTTCGGCCTGGAGATCACCACGAGCGCCACCCTCGAGGACGGCGTCCTCGCGGCCTCGATCGACGGCAGCGAGGTCGGCCTGTTCATCGGTCCGGGCCTGGGCACGCTCGAGGCGATCCAGGAGATCGCCCGCAATGTCCTCCAGCGCCATGCTGACGGGCGCGAGTACGCCAAGGTCGTCCTCGACGTCACGGGTGTCCGTGAGCAACGTCGATCGAAGTTGGTCGAGTTCGTGACCGATGCCGCCCAGCAGGTCCTCGACGACGACGTGGAAGTGGCGTTCGAGGTCATGTCCAGCTTGGACCGCAAGATCGTTCACGACACCGTCGCCGAGATCGACGGGGTCGCGTCGAGCTCGATCGGTGAAGACCCTCGACGTCGAGTGGTCTTGAAGCCGACGTGACGTCACCGACACCTCCCGACCGGGATCGACACGGGCACCCCGACGGGGTGCCCGTGCCGCGTCCGGGCCTCGATGATCGGCTGTTCGAGGTCCTCGAACGCTCTCGTGACCTCGGTTTCCTGGGTCCGGGCGACATCAGAACCCACGTGCACCACGCGGCCGCCTTCCTCCCGGGGCTGGAGGAGGCTGGTCCGCAGCAGACCGTGCTCGACCTCGGTTCGGGTGGTGGCGTTCCCGGACTCGTGTTGGCGGTGCGTCGCCCCGACCTCAGCTTCATCCTGGTCGATGCGTCGGAACGACGCACGGAGTTCCTGACCTGGGCGGCGGACCGACTCGAGGTGGCTCACCGGATCTCGGTGGTGCGTGGCCGAGCGGAAGATCTGGCACGGACCGTCGAGCTTCGGGGGGTCGTGGACGTCGTGACGGCCCGGTCGTTCGGATCACCACCGGTCACCGTCGAGTGCGCCATCGGATTCCTGCGGGGGCCCGGATCCCGGCTGCTGGTGAGCGAGCCACCGAACGGCGACGGGTCTCGTTGGCCGATCGGTGCACTCGCCGATGTCGGCCTGCGGCCGGGAGCGACGTGGACGGTCGACGGTGCCACGGTGACCGGCCTCGAGGTGTTCGCTCCATGTCCCGACGCTCTCCCCCGCCGGGTTGGCGTTCCGTCGCGTCGACCCCTGTTCTCACCGGCTCGGGTGGCAGGGCCCGAGTAGCGCTGTGCCTCAGTAGCTCTGGGTCTGAGTTGCCCTGTGTCTGAGTTGCCATGGGTCTGAGTTGCCCTGTGTCTGAACTGCTCGGGCCCGCTTTCCTGCGAGGTCTGACCTTCTTCTGGCAGCGGCGGATCCGCCGCTGCAGCGCGTGGCAGCAGCGACGTCGGACGGACAGCATCTCCGTCGGACCTCGCGGAGTCGACCGACCGTCATCTCAGCGTTCCACGTGGAACATCCTCGACGACCACTTGGACCCGTCGACCGGAGCAGCGACGTGAGGCCAACGCATGTGGGTGTGGCCCGACCGCGCCAGCGGGTTGGCCTCCACAATCCAGGGAGCGCCCAGTGGCCAGCCGAGCAGGCGACGCTCCACGGCGACGGGCTGCCGGGCGAGCGTTCCACGTGGAACATCTCCGGACCGATCCGAGGGTCCTTGACCTGAGGCCAACCGGCCGGAAGGATGGACCGACACCCCGGCGCGGTGGCCCCGTGGCCATCGTCACCCGGGACGTCGTCGACGGGACCATCCTGCAGGCACCCGGCCCGAGATGGCAGAATCCTGGAGTGGGAGTTCGTGATGTCTGATCTGTCGCCCGAGCCGGGCGTCTCAGAGGGTGTGGTCGCAATGGGCGAAAGTCCACCGGCTGACCAGAGCTCGTCGCCGGCTTCTGATGAGGTCGGCGGCCCGGTGCAGGAACGGGTGCAGTTCGCTGCCACCTCTGAACGCGGGCACGAGGATGCGTCCCCGATCGCTCCGGCCCGGTCCGAGGACGGATCCGACGGTGACGCCGATCCGGGGGCCGTCATGGGTCCGGCGAGCGAGGTCATGGGACCGGCGAGCGAGCCGACCGAGGCACCCCAGGGCGTAGGTGGGCGGCCGCTCCCCCGCGTCATCGCCATCGCCAACCAGAAGGGTGGCGTCGGCAAGACGACCACGACGGTGAACATGGGAGCCGCACTGGCCGAGCTCGACCACCGGACGCTGGTCGTGGATCTGGATCCCCAGGGCAACGCGACGACTGGTCTGGGCATCAATTACCGGACGCTCGACCACACCATGTACGACGTCCTGCTCCACGACGTCCCGATGGAGGACTGCATCGAGCCGACCGAGGTTCGAAACCTCTTCGTCGCACCGGCCAGCCTCGATCTCGCTGGCGCAGAGATCGAGCTGGTCCCTTCGTTCAGCCGCGAGTCACGACTCAAGCGGGCACTCGCTGAGATCATCGACGACTACGACTACGTCCTGGTCGACTGTCCACCGTCACTTGGTCTGCTCACCGTCAACGGACTGGTTGCGGCCACCGAGGTCATGGTTCCCATCCAGTGCGAGTACTACGCGCTGGAAGGGTTGGCGCAGCTCACCCGCAACGTGGATCTGGTGCGTACCAACTTGAACTCGGAGCTCGAGATCAGTGGCATCGTCATGGTGATGTACGACAGCCGGACCCGCCTGGCCGAGCAGGTGGTCTCGGAGGTGCGAGGGCACTTCGGCGCCAAGGTGTGTCGGAACATGATCCCGCGCAACATCCGGTTGTCGGAGGCCCCGTCCTTCGGCCAGCCGATCACGACGTTCGATCCGAGCTCCCGCGGCGCCGTCGCCTATCGGGAGCTGGCACGGGAGGTCAGCAGTGGCTCGTAAGAGTGGACTGGGTCGGGGCCTGACGTCGCTCATCCCCGCCGGTGCGGGTGAGGAAGCCGTCACCTCGGTCCCGACGGGATTGACCGAGGTGACGATCGAGTCGATCCGACCGAACCCGTTCCAGCCGCGGCGGGCGTTCGACGAAGAGACGTTGGAGGGTCTGTCGGACAGCATCCGAGAGATCGGGGTTCTCCAGCCGGTGCTCGTTCGGGAGCTCGACGATGGCGGCTACGAGCTGATCGCCGGGGAGCGTCGCCTTCGTGCGGCCAAGCGGGCCGGGCTGCGGTCGGTGCCCGTCGTCATCCGCACCGCGGACGACGTGTCGTCGCTGGAGCAGGCACTGGTGGAGAACCTCCACCGTCAGGACCTCAACCCGCTGGAGGAGGCGTCGGCCTACCAGCAGCTGATCGAGGACTTCTCCTACACGCAGGAACAGGTGGCGCAGCGCGTGGGGCGCAGCCGATCCGCGGTGACGAACCTCCTTCGGCTGTTCCAGCTGCCGCCGGCCGTCCAGCGACTGGTCGGGGAGCAGCTGATCAGCGCCGGCCACGCCAAGGCGCTGCTCGGTCATCCAGATCGGGCGTACCAGGAAGCACTGGCCAAGCGCACGGTCGCCGAGCAGCTCAGCGTGCGCGACCTGGAGCAGTTGGTCCGCGAGCGATTGGAGCTCGAGGCGGATCTCGGTTCCGACGACCGGGATCCTGGTGCCGATGGGTCGACGGTCGGCGGTGAGGCGGGCGCTCCCGGCCCCACCGCTGCGCCGCTGCGACCGCCTGGACTCCTCGAGTTGGAGGAGTTGCTGGCAGACCACCTCGAGACGAGGGTCTCGATCACGATGACGGCGAAGCGTGGCAAGGTCGTCGTGGAGTTCGCGAACCTCGAGGACCTCGAGCGCATCTATCGCCGCATCATCGACTGATTCCGGTATCGACAGCCGTTGTCGGTCGCCTACACCTCTGATCGAGGTCGTTGTCCACAGGCTGGGCACAAGGTTGGGGAAAGAGCAACCTGAGGTGCAGGATCGCTGCCCCAGCCTCGACCTCTCCTTGTGGTGCAGGGCGGCTTGCCGAAGGAAGTCGGCGCCCGGTTCAGGAGGAAGTGCCGCGACCGCGCTCCGAGTCGAGCTCGGTGCGCTCAGCGGCCGGATCCGAGGCCCAGTCCTCCAGGGCGCGCTGCAGCGAGGCGATCACCAGGTCGAGGCTGTGGTGCACTGCTGCTCGATCACCGAGCTGGAGGAGCACCGCGGAGGAGCGGGTCTCGCGCAGGATCGGGAGACGCATCCCGGTCACGGCCCCGATGTCCCAACCAGGGCTCGCCGGAAGCTCCTTGACCACCAGCTCGGCCAGGTTGCGGCCACCAGCTGACGCGAATCCGGGTACCTCGAAGTAGCTGGCTTCCACGACCGTGCCCGCGGCCATCGACAGCCCGAGGTACACATCAGCGTCGAACTCGTTCGCCCCGGCGGCCTGGTCGGACCACTCACCTTCGAGGAGCAGCGTGGTCACCCCGCCGTCCTGCAGCGACGCGGCGAGACGGACCACGACGGTCCGCATCGCATCGTCGGAGCCGACGGCCACCCTCAGGGACTGCAGCGATCGCAGTGATCGTCGAAGCCGATCGCGTTCCCGCACGGCGGTGACCGTGGCGCGTCCCGCTCGGCCCTCCAGGCGGATCAGCGCTTCGACCGTGTCGGGCCCGCACACCTCGTCGGTGATCAGTCCCGCGTTGCGTTGGAAGTCGCCGACGGCGGCTCGAGTCGCCGGGCCGAAGATCCCGTCCACTCGACCGGCGTCGAAGCCGAGCGCGCCGAGCCGCAGCTGAAGATCGGCGACGTCGTTGCCGCGCATCATCGGGGAGCGCAGGCACACCAAGCGGTCGCCGAGCTGGAACTCCGACTCGACCAGCGCTGCCCATGTCGAAGCGTCGCAGATCCCGTCGCTGCGGAGCCCGGCCTGCTGCTGGAAGCTCGAGACGGCGCGGGTCGTCCCATCCTCGTATCGGCCGACGCGGTCGCGACACGAGTGACCTGCGGCTGCGAGCCGTCGCTGCAGGTCGGCGACTGCCGGGCCGACGGCACCGGTCTGCAGGGGGAGTGCGGAGAGGGTGATGGTTGCTCCCGAGTGATGACCCGACCGGGGCGGCCGGACCCCACGATGCTACGGGACGAGTGGGCAGCGGGAGGCCGTCCCGGTCAGAGGTAGGAGTCCAGGTCCTCGAGGAGCTGCGGCTTCCCCCGGGCGCCGACGAGGCGCTGGTCCTCCGCCCCATCTTTGAAAACGATCATCGTCGGGATGCTCATCACATTGAACTTCGTCGCCAGGCCGGGGTTGTCATCGACGTTCACCTTGGCGATGCGCACCTTGCCGGCCTGTTCCCGGGCGACCTCTTCGAGGATCGGGGCGATCATCTTGCACGGCCCGCACCACTCGGCCCAGAAGTCGACCAGCACCGGTTCGGTCGCGCTGCCGATCTCTTCGTCGAAGGTGGATTCGGTGAGTTGGGTGATCGAGCCCATCCGGCTCTCCTTGGGTCTGTTGCTGTGGGTGGAGGGTGCAACACCACGGTGCGCGACCCCATTCCAGCACCGGTGGGGGCTGAACAGGTGCATCGACCAGGGCGGAGCGCCCGGGGCCGGACCGAGGCGATGGCGGAGTGAAGGGATGGCGAGCGAGGGGACGGCGGGCGGCGGTCAGCTCGGGTGGTGCGCTTGGGTCTCGAGCCAACGCTCGGCGTCGATCGCCGCCATGCAGCCGGATCCGGCAGCGGTGATCGCCTGGCGATAGGAGTCGTCCTGCACGTCGCCGCAGGCGAAGACGCCGTCGACGTCGGTGCGCGAGGTGCCGTCCAGGGTGAGCAGGTACCCGTTGTCCTTGAGCGGCAGCTGGCCGATGAACAGGTCGGTGTTCGGCCGGTGCCCGATGGCCACGAACACCCCGGTCGCCGGGTGGTCGGTGACCTCGTCGGTGACGATGTTGCGCAAGCGCACGCCCTCGACGCTGCCCTCTCCCAGGATGTCCTCCACCACGCTGTCCCAGATGAACGTGATCTTCTCGTTGGCGAAGGCGCGGTCCTGCATGATCTTCGAGGCGCGGAGCTCCTTGCGGCGATGCACGATCGTGACCGACCGTCCGAATCGGGTGAGGAAGATCGCCTCTTCGAGAGCCGAGTCACCTCCGCCGACGACGACGATGTCGTGGTTGCGGAAGAAGAACCCGTCGCAGGTGGCACAGGTGGACAAGCCGTGGCCGAGCAGTCGTCGTTCCGACTCCAACCCGAGCATCAGGGCGCTCGCACCGGTGGCGACGATGACCGACTTCGCCAGGTAGGTGGGCTCCTCAGCATCGGGATCGCCGACCCAGATCTTGAACGGGCGCTCACCGAGGTCGACCCGCGACACCTTGGCGGTCTGGATCTCGGCGCCGAACCGCAGCGCCTGCTCGCGGAAGTTGCCCATGAGCTCCGGGCCCATGATCCCCTCGGGGAACCCGGGGAAGTTCTCGACCTCGGTGGTCAACATCAGCTGGCCGCCGGGCTGGTCGCTGGTCGAGGACGGCTCGCCCTCGATCATGAGGGGCTCGAGGTCGGCTCGGGCGGTGTAGATGGCGGCGGTCAGGCCGGCAGGTCCGGAACCGATGATGACGACGTTGCGCGGATCGGACATGGGAGAGGTGCTCCGTTCAGGTGGGCGATCGTGGGATCAGGTGGGGATGCGACCGCGCTTCGACCAGAGCACAACACCGACCAGCACGAAGATGATCCCGAACAACAGGTAGGTGGCCCAGGCCGGTAGGAAGATCGTGAACACCCGGACGAACCCGATGAGGAACAGGACCACGATCGGGAGCGCGACGACGAACGCCACGATCGCGTAGACCATGCCCTTGGAGAACTGCAGGATCGGTCCCGTGGTGTGCGAGCGGACCTTGTCGACGGTGTCGACGATCAGCTCGGTGACCTGGTCGGTCCAGTCGGCCTCGGCACGCGCGGTGGGTTGCCCCGACGGTGTCGACCCGGTCGAGGGCGCGGTCGGCTCGCTCATGGAAGCGAGCCTAGAGCGTTCCAGGGTCGTGGTCTGAGCCCTGCTCGTCCCCAACGGGAATCAGTCGACGAGCTGGCACGTGTCGGAGTCGAGGACGATGAGCACCGGGCTGGAGGTCGCCGCGTCCGCACCGACGACCACGATGACCTGCCGACGGTCGAGCTCGGCGACAGCCGCACCGACGGTCGGCACCATCGGGTGGGGGAGCGCGCAGGCGAGCACGGACGGATCGATCCGGCCGATCGTTGCGTCGAGGGCGGCGGACCGGAGCTCGTCGATCGAGGTGAAGGACCCGAGGTCGACCAGCCCCTGCGACGATGGAGCAGGAGCGGCCACGGTGGTCGTCGACAGAGGTGGTGAGGGCGTCGGTGCTTGGGCGTCGGCGGCGCCACCCTCGGCCTTGTCCATTCCGGTGCCCGCCTGAGCGCCAGCGTCCTCATCGGTGTTCGGTGCGACGTCACGGGCACCTTCGTGCTCCATCGTGATCGACGGCGACTCGACACCGTCTGCCGTGGTGTCGCCGCTGGAGCCACCTCTCACGACGACGGCCCCGAGCACCACCACGACGAGCGCGGCCGCGACCCCCGCCAGGATCGGGAGGGCACGGCGGGACCGTGGCGAGCGCCGCCCAGCGCCGATCGGCGTCGGTGCCGGCACGACGGGGGTGGACTGGACCGGATCGTGAGCCGTCTCCACGTGGGCGAGGTCGTCGCCCGCCGCTGCGATCGCCAGGGCGATGCGATCGTCGGCCGTGCCGAGGAGGGGCGCCGCCTCGTCGGCGGCCAACGCCCGGTGCTCGTCGCGGAGGCGGCGCACGAGGTCCAGTCGCGCCGTCAGCCGGGGATCAGCGTCCACCAGCGCGACCTCTGCCGGGGTGGCCTCGCCGTCGAGGACTGCGCTGAGCAGCGACGGGTCCTCACCCGCGGCGTCAACGGGATCGATCGGAGGTGGGAGATCGTTCACTGTGGAGTTCCGACGTCGAGCGACGGGTCCTGGTTCCCGGGGCCCGTGTTGGGAGGGCTGGTCGGGTCGAGGTGGGGGACGGCCCTGGCCACCCGGGCCCGGGCCCGGGCGATCCGGGAGCGCACGGTTCCGGGAGCGAGGCCCAGGACCTCGCCGATGGTCGCATAGTCGAGGTCTGCGACGTCGCGCAGCACCAGAGGTACGCGGAACTCCTCGGGCAGCTCATCGAGCACAGCGGCCAACTCGGAGCGCTCCTCGGCTCGCAGCGCGACCTCCGCCGGATCGGATCCGGTGGCGATGAGCTCGGGCGCGTGCGCTGCATCGGTCGGCTCCGGCCGTCGCTTGCGCCGCCGGAGCTCGTCGAGGCAGGCGTTGGTGGTCACCCGGTACACCCATGTGGAGAACTGCGAGCGGCCGTCGAAGCGGTCGAGGCCGCGCACGATGGCGATCATCGCCTCCTGCGCGGCGTCCTCGGCGTCGGTGGGGTTCCGACACAACCGACGGCTCACGGTGACGATCCGGTCGTGGTGGCGTCCCAGCAGCGCCTCGAGCGCGGTCCGGTCACCGCTCCTGGCCGCCTCGACGAGAGCGTTGTCGTCGGACTCCGGCGTCGGCCTCGACGAGCTCGGCGGTGGGGGCGGAGGATTCACCCGGCGCCGGGCAGACCGATCACGGTCAGCTCTGTGATCTCCACCCGGTGTCGAGAGCCGTCGACCGGGTCGCCGAGGTCGGTGATCCACAACACGACCGTGTCGCCGACCGCGCCGCCGAGGTCGACGCTGACGTCGTTGCGGACATCGGAGACCGTGCCTGCGGAGGTGAGTCCGTCGACGCCGTTCGGACCCGGAGGGCCGTCGGTCACGAACACCTCGCCGGACCAGCCGTTGGTGGATCCGCTGATCCGGAGGCTCTCGACCCGGGCGGGTTGACCGAGGCCGAGCACCAGTCCCACACCGGTCTTCGTGCCGAAGAAGTCGGGCTGGTCATAGGTCTCGGTGCGCCACGCCGTGCGGTCGTCGCCGTCGGCGACCCGTCCCGCCATCGAGTCGTTCTCGCCGGGGGATCCGCTTCCTTGCGGGTCATAGGATGCGGTGGTCGCGATCGGCAGAGGTCCGGCGGGCACGACCGTGGTCGTGGACGTCGTGTCCGGGGTGAGCAGCGACCTGGACTCTCGGAACAGCAGCCCCGCCACGATGATCGCGACGGCGATGAGGAGTATCACGAACGCGGGGAGCAGCCAACGGCGCTCGGACCGCCCGAAGCTCTGTGCGCCGGGTTCGGCGGCGGGGGCGTACTCGTGGACCGGCGGGCCCGGCGTCGACGAGGTGACGACGTCGGTGCGCAGCAGAGCGGCTCGGAAGTCCGCCGCTGAGCTGAAGCGCCGGTCGGGTTCGCGCTCGAGTGCGCGCATCAACGCGGTCGCGAGCCCCGGGGGGACATCGGAGCGGAGTCGGCGCGGATCGACCGGTGTGGTGTGCAGTCGCGCCAACGCCACCGCGACGCCGGTGTCGCCCTCGAACGGAACCCGCCCGGTGAGGCACTCGTACATGACCAGCCCGAGCGCGTACAGGTCCGCTCGAGCATCGACGTCGGCGCCGGTCAACTGCTCCGGCGCCAGGTAGGACGCCGTGCCGATCATCGAGCCGTCACGCGTCAGCTCGGTCTGGTCGTCGGCCTTCGCGATGCCGAAGTCGGCGATCTTCACCCGACCGTCGTCGCAGAGCAGGATGTTCGACGGCTTCACGTCCCGGTGCACCAGCCCGCCTCGGTGCGCCGCCTCGAGCGCATCCAGCAACCGCATGCCGATCCTCATGGTGGTGTCGGGGTCGATGGTGCCCCGCTCGTCGATGAGCTGACGCAGGGTGGTGGCGTCGAGCAGCTCCATCACGATCGCTTCGTGGCCCTGGTCGCTGCAGGTGTCGTAGACGCCGACGATGCCCGGATCGTTGAGGCGTGCCGCGGCGACGGCTTCCTGACGGAACCTGCGGACGAGCGACTCGTCGTCGGCCAGGTGCGGGTGGAGGACCTTGACGGCGACCCGACGACCGAGCACGGCGTCGGTGCCCTCCCAGACCTGAGCCATGCCGCCCGCGCCGATCATCCGATCCAGGTGGTAGCGCCCGCACAGGGTGGTGCCGGCGAGCTTCCCCGCCGAATACGACCCCTCGGTGAGGTCGAGCGGGCCGGAGCCGACCTGGGTCTCATCCACCGCTGCTCACGCTATCGGTCCCGTCCGGATGCGGCGGACCGATCCCCGCCGGCTTCCGGCGTCGTCGTTCGCGCCGGATCGTGACGCCCCACCAGATCGCGAGGAACGCGAGCGACAGCGCAGACAACGCGGCGCCCACGCCGGAGATCGTCGACGAGGTCACCGGGATGGCGACGGCAGGCAGCACCAAGGTGCCGTCCGGCGACGACGCGTCGATGCGCAGCAACGACGCACCTGCGGCACGGGCGGTGACGTCGAGGTCGACGAGCGTCTCTCCCGGCGGCAACGTGAGCGTCTGGCGGTCGCCGTCGTCGACCCCGATTCGCACCGACCGATACCACAGCTCGATCACCACGGCGTAGGGGAGGTCGTTGCGGAACCGCAGCGGGATGGTCGAATCCCTGCTGGTGATCAGCACACGACGCTCCTTGGGGAGGTGCACCTTGGCGAGGTGTGCGTCGATCTCGGCGTCGATCCCCTCGCCGAAGCTGTCGCGCTCGGCTCCATCGAGCGACGCGTCGAGGGCCTGCGCGTTGACGCGGTCCCACAGGTCGGTCTGCTCGACGGCGCTCGGCGCCATCGACCGGTAGCCGTCGATGCGGCTCCGGGTGGCGACCACGGAACGGATCGGGCCCGTCTGGTCCGTCGGGCTCCGCTCCGGGAGGCGAGCATCGACCGGGTCGCCGTCGACCGTGGCGGGAGCATCCGGCACCGCGTCACGTTCCAGGGTGATCGGGCCGGGGACGGCCAAGGCGGCTGCCATCGCCTGCAGCACCGCAGGATCGGTGTGCGGTGGGAGCGACAGGACGGAGCTCGGACCGGGGAACGCAGCGGAGCCGCTGTCATCGGCGCTGAACCACTCCGCCATCAGCGCTGTGACGACGACGTTGGCTCGCTGAGCCGGGGAGGTCCCGATGCCGAGCGACGCAGAGCCCCCAGGTGCGGCGAGGAGGGCGGACAGGTCTGCATCCGGAGCGGTGGCGGTGAGCGTGGACGGCGGCAGCCCGACGGCTCGGGTCGTGAGCAGCTCTGGATCCAGGTCCGCCTCGCGCAGCTGCAGCGACTCGGCGTCGGTCACCACGCGCTGCACGTCCAGCGCACCCAGCACCTCGAGCGACGACATGGTGACGGAGTCGTCGCCGGTCCACGACGATCCATCGGTCTGCATCGACAGCACCGAGGCGACGACCGCGTCGCCGAGCGCGACCTGGCGGAGCATCTCACCGAGGCCCTCGTCGGACTGCGACAGCGCACCGGTGTCGACCGCGGCGTAGGTCATGCGAGCAACGGCGACGTCCAACGCCGGATCGGTGATCGACCGCCGCAGCAGCGCCAACGTCTCGACATCGGTCGGGTCCTCCGAGCGCGACAGGCCGTCGAGGAGGTTGGGTCGGATCGCCAGGTTCAGCGGTGCGCCTGCCGACGACGCGGCAAGAGCGGCAGCGGCGGCGAGCGAGCCACGGGTGTCGGTGCCGATGGTGGCAGCGCCGCTCACATCGAGCGCGGGCGGCCCGTCGACGACCGTCTGCAGCGACAGCGCGAGTTGACCGGGCTGGTCGTCGGCGGTCTCGGGCATCTCGGTGGGCAACCGGTTCAGGAAGACCGTCGCCACCGCCAGCTCGACACCGGCGGCGTCGCGGAGCTCGATCGTCACCGGGTGCACTCCCGGGTTGGTGAGCAGCAGTCGGTCCGAACCTCCGGAACGGCTCGACCGGACGGGGACCGCCACGACCAAGCCCACCGCGGGGTCCCCGAGCTGAGACACCGCCGTGACGGTGGGAGGGCGGACGGCAGATCCGAGGCCACCGCCGCGTGCCGCCTCGGCGACGGCATCGCGCAACGACGTCCCGCTCCGGGGGCGCAGCCGTTGGTGCACCATTGTCGCGATCGTCGTGTCGGGCGGAACCGGACCGTCGACGTGCAGATCGACTCTGAGCTCACCGTCGGGTTCGACCCACGGCGACACGGCGGTGACGACGAGCGAGGTGGTGCCCTCGGGCGGCGACGGATCCTGCGCCGGTGCAGCGAGCGCCGGCGTGGTCACCGCGACGATCAGGGACCCGATCAGCGTGAGCAGGGCGAACGAGCGCACCGAAGCACGGACCGTGCCGCCGAGATCGACACCCGAACGACGTGACCGACGGCGCACGGTCACGGGACGGGCCGGTGCAGGACCACCAGATGGGTCGGGGTCTCCTGGAACCCCAGACGGCCGTAGAGGTCGAGTGCTCGCCGGTTCTCCTGCTGGGTGTTGACCAGCACGCGGCGGCACCGACGGCGAACCGCCCAACGCAGCGAGTCGAGGACCAGAGCGCTGCCCACGCCGCGGCCGGCCGAGTCCGGGTCGATGGCCAGCCGTTGGAGGAACCCCTGACCGCTGCCGCGGCCGGTGATGGCGTAGCCGACGACCTGTCCTCGACAGGTCGCCACCCGGAAGCGGGTGACGGGTGTGGCGTGCTCGGCTTCGGCCATGGCCGAGCGATCGAGGCGCCAGAACGCGGGGAACGCCCGGCCGTCGACGACGAGCGAGGCCTCGCGGTCACGTCGATGCGCCCTGCGCAGCCGCATCCCCTGTTCGAGCGAACGGGTCACCGGAACGTGGTGCAGGTCGTGAGCGAGCACCCGGAGACGGTCGTACTCGGTGAAGCCGGCGTCGATGAAGGCGCGCGCTTCGGTGGGGTGCAGAGCGGAGGTGATGACCGACGAGTAGCCGACCTCGGCCAGTCGTTCGAGGCAGCCGTGGAGGCCTTCGACCGATGGCTCGCCCACCGACGGTTGCAACGCGAGGTAGGCGATGCGATCGTCCGCGTGCCACGGTCCGACGCGGAAGCACTCCTCCCCGACGCTCAGCAGCTGGCGGCTGGCCATGGTCCTTCAGGTGCTCCAGACGATCCGACGAGAGCGCCGGCGGCACCGGCGCCGGGCGGCGCGGCTGGGCCGCAGACGCGTCGGACAACGATAGATCCGATCGCAGGGCAGCGGTCGTTGCCGGGCCCTGTCGTCCGTCGTGTCGCCGACGGGGAGCTGGAACGGACCCACCACTACGATTCCTGCGATGACGGTGCTGGTCTACGCGGACGATCGGTTCATGGAGCACTGCACCGGGCCGTTCCACCCGGAGCGTCCCGACAGGGTCGCAGCGGTGTCGGACGGACTCGTCCTCTCCGGTGTGCAGGACGCGGTCACCCACGTGCGACCCCGACCGGCCACCGACGAGGAGCTGCTGCGGGTCCACCCCGAAGCGTTCGTCCGGGGCATCGAGCAGTTCTGCCGTTCCGGGCGGACCCACCTCGACGACGACACGGTCGTGTCGGAGCGCTCGGCGGAGCTCGCCCGGTTGGGATCTGGGGCGGGCGTCGACGCCATCGAGCGCTTGCGCCGCCACGAGGGCGCCGCGGCGTTCGTGGCGCCGCGGCCGCCCGGACACCACGCGACTGCCACCCGAGCCATGGGCTTCTGCCTGTTCAACCACGTCGCCGTCGCCGCCGCGGCGCTGGTGGCGGAGGGCGAGCGGGTGGCGATCGTCGACATCGATGCGCACCACGGCAACGGGACCCAGGACATCTTCTATCGGAACGGCGACGTCCTCTACGTCAGCTGGCACCAACACCCGCTGTACCCGGGCACCGGGATGTCGAGGGAGGTGGGTGCGGGCGACGGTCACGGTGCCACGTGGAACCTGCCGATGCCGGCGGGGGCGACCGGCGAGCACTACCGCCGATCGCTCGATGAGCTCGTCGCTCCAGCGATCGAGGAGCACGGTGCCACGTGGGTCCTGGTCTCCGCCGGCTACGACGCCCACCGCGACGACCCGCTCACCGACCTGGGCCTGAGCTCCGGTGACTACGCGGACCTGGTGGCCGAGATCGTGTCCCTGGCTCCCGAGGGGCACCGATTGGTGTTCCTCGAAGGCGGCTACGACCTGGTTGCGGTCGCCAACTCGACAGCGGCGACGCTTGCTGCGCTCGCCGGTGAGCGGCTGCACCCCGAGCCGCCGACGTCGGGCGGTCCCGGCGGTGACGTCGTCGAACGCGTGACGGCGGTCCGCGAGCGCATCGCTAGCCTCGGGGCGTGATCCCCGAACGAGCCAGAGAGCTGCTGGACGAGGTTCGCCCGTTGGCGAACCGCTTCGACGCGGCCGGGGCACGCATCTTCCTGGTCGGCGGTGTGGTGCGCGACCTGTTCGTCGACGACCGCACCCGTGACGACGGGGTCGCTGGTGCGTCGTCGAACCGGCCCTTGGGTGACGACCTGGACCTCACCACCGACGTCGAGCCGGACCGGATCAAAGCCATCATCGCCGGGGTCGCGGACTCTGTGTGGACCCAGGGCGAGCGCTTCGGGACGATCGGCTGTCGGATCGGGGAGCGCACCTACGAGATCACCACACATCGTGCAGAGGCCTACGTGCCCGACAGCCGCAAGCCGAGCGTCGTGTACTCCAACGACATCGAGGTGGACCTGTCCCGTCGGGACTTCACGGTCAACGCCATGGCGTTGGAGGTCACCGATGCGACTCCGATGCTGATCGACCCGTTCGGAGGGCTCGCGGATCTGGCCTCCGGTGTGCTGCGGACGCCGCTCGATCCCGATGTGAGCTTCTCCGATGACCCGCTGCGGATGCTGCGCGCCGCCCGCTTCATGGCCCGCTTCGGCCTGGCACCCACCGAGGACCTGGTGAGTGCGGTGCGCTCCGGTGCAGAACGCATGGAGATCGTGAGCGCGGAGCGGGTCCGCGACGAGCTGTGCAAGCTCGTCGTCACCGACGACCCGTCGGCCGGGCTGTGGTTCGTCAACGACACGGGCCTGGCCGACATGTTCCTGCCCGAGCTGTCGTCCATGCGACTCGAGCAGGACCCGATCCATCGTCACAAGGATGTGCTCAGCCACACGATCGCCGTGGTGGCGAAGGCCCGCAACGAGCTGAAGGTCCGTCTGGCGGCGCTGTTCCACGATGTCGGCAAGCCCAAGACACGCTCGATCGGTGGCAACGGCGTGAGCTTCCACCACCACGAGGTGGTCGGCGCCCGCATGACACGCGATCGCATGAAGGCGCTGAGGTTCAGCAACGAGATGGTGTCGGACGTGACCCAGCTCGTGTACCTCCACCTGCGGTTCCACACCTACCAGATGGGCTGGACCGACGCGGCGGTCCGCCGCTTCGTGCGCGACGCCGGTCCGCTGCTCGGCGAGCTGATCGCGCTCACGAGGGCGGACTGCACCACCCGCAACAAGCGCAAGGCCGAGGCGCTGGACCGGCGCATCGACGACCTGGAACGGCGCATCGCCGAACTGCAGGCGTCCGAGGAGCTGGCGGCGATGCGACCGGACCTCGATGGCCAGCAGGTGATGGCGCACCTGGGGATCGCCCCTGGTCGAGAGGTCGGTCAGGCGCTGGAGCACCTGCTGGAACTGCGGCTGGAGCACGGCCCACTGGGCGAGGAGCGCGCTTACACCGAGCTCGACACCTGGTGGGCCGCCCGATGCTCCACACCGACATAGGGGGCTCGACGACATCCGTCGTCGCGATCCACACCACAGGACCGGGTCGGCGCGAGCTCAGATGCCGAGCTTGCGGGCCCGCACGACGAGCGTCGGTGGCACCCACTCGTTGAGCGTCGAGGTGTGGATGCTGCGACGACCGTCGAGCGGCTCGGGCTCCATCAACGCGTCGACGTCGAAGTTCGACCGGCTGAGCGTCGTGAACAGATCGCCGATCTGGTGGACGTGGGTGACGCCCTCGTCGCCGGCCGCACGCCACGCGAGCGGGGACGCGCTCCAGGCGGTGCGCGTCAGGTACGGCGACGGCTGCTCGGGGTCGTCTTCCAGCATCGTGGTGAACGGGTGGGGGAGCGACACCACCAACGCGCTGCCCGGGGTCAACACCCGGTGCACCTGGCGGAACACGCGAGCCAGGTCCTGCACTCCCGCGAGCGAGTAGACGGCGAGCACCACGTCGACCGAGTCCGCTCGTACGAACGCCAGATCGGCCAGGTCGCTGTGGTGGAACTCCACCCGCACCTCGGCCACCTCGGCAGCGGCCCGCGCCTGGGCGAGGCGGGCCGTGGAGGACTCGACGGCCGTGACTCGTGCACCGCGTCGGGCGAGTGCGATCGTGGCCGCGCCGGCCCCGCATCCGAGGTCCAGGACGCGCTTGCCGTCGATCGGTCCGATGAGGCGCTCGAGCGCTTCGTCGTCGAGGTCGGGACCGAGCCGGACCCGATCCGACGGTGCCTCCGCTCCGTGCGGATAGCTGGCCGGAGGCAGCAGGTGCGGCGACACGTCGGACCGCACGAGAGCGGGACGAGATCCCAGGTTGCCGGCCGAGGGATGGCGCGGACGATCCGGCGACGTTGCAGAGGTAGCCACGGTGCTCAGTTTGGTGGAGCGGCGCTCGACGTTCGTGGACCGTCGACCTGGGGGCCCGGAGGTCGCGGAGCGGCGGCTCGGATCGGTGCCATGGCGATAGCCTTGGCAACCGTGCCGTTCCTCGCACCGGAATCCGCTGGACGTCCCGGTACCGAACCGGGCTCGGTCGACTACCGCTTCGCGCGCCGTCAGCTGCTGCACCGCTACCGCTCCGGCGAGCTCACCAGAGCGGACGTGTGCGACGCTCAGCACGAGCTGCTGCGCGTCGGGCGCAACTGCGCTCAGCGGGCCCGCCACGACTGTCCTGTGTGCGGCGAGCACGAGCTGCGTCTGGCCCGCTTCGTGTTCGGTCCCCGGATGCCGGCCGGCGGACGCGTCGTGGCCAGCCGATCAGAGCTGCTGGCGTTGGCGGCCAAGACCAACGCCAACGGCCTGCGCTGCTACACCGTCGAGGTCTGCCTGGCCTGTCGATGGAACCACCTGCTCGACATCACCCCTGTGGGCGGCCGTCCGGCGGGTTGAGAGGTCGGCGATCCGCCGCGGCGTCGCTCAAGCAGAGCAGCGAACGCAGCGGACCGCGTCGGGGATCGCAGCGAGTCGCTCCTGGGAGATCTCTTCGTCGCAGACCTCGCAGCGTCCGTAGCTGCCGGCCTTGACGCGGACCATCGCGTCCTCTGCGGTCTCCAGCGCCGAGCGGGCGGCGCTGAGCAGCAGTGCGGCAGCGTCGCGATCTTCCTGGATCACGTCGGAGTCGGAGAGCAGCTCTTCGTAGTCGGTCTGCAGCTGCTCGACACGGAGACGTGCCTCCTCGACCTCGTGTTCCACCCGGGTGGTCGAGGTGTCGTCGGCGGGGTTCTCGGACGATCGGTCCGGCATCTTGAGCACACCTCGTGACGGTCGGTTCGTGGCGACCGCCGCTCGTCGGAGCTGGCGGGCCGCGCTGGTGGCGGGATCCGGTGACAATAGGCGGGCCGACGCTCCGACGTTGAGCGCCGAGACGGAAGGGGAGCAGATCACGGCGGCGTCGCACCGCAGTTGTGCCACCCGACCATCGGCGACTTCTCTAGCAACGGCTAGAATAATCCTGATCCGCCGACCGCCCTGTCGGTGTCGGTGTTGGCGTCCGGTCGCCGCGGCCGGTGTCCTCGGACGTCACCGAGCGCGAGGAGTCCACGATGAGCATCCCGGTCCAGCGATCACCTCGGTCCGACCTCGGCGACCCCGCTGAGGTCGGGGAGCTCGTGCGGCGCTTCTACCAGGCGGTCGCACAGGACGACCTGCTCGGACCGGTGTTCAACGATGTCGCGGAGGTCGACTGGTCCGAGCACATCCCCAAGCTGACGGCCTTCTGGTCCCGGGCCCTGCTGGGACTCGAGGGCTACAGCGGCAACCCGTTCCGGGCTCATCAGCTCATCCACGAGCGCTCGCCGTTCACCACCGCCCACTTCGAGCGCTGGCTCGAGCTCTTCACCGAGACGCTCGACGACGGGTGGACGGGACCGACCGCGGAGCGAGCCCTCGAGATGGCCCAGAGGGTCGCGGTGGTCCATCACCGTGCGTTGGTGGCCGAGCCGTCCGAGCTGCACCTCATCGCGGAGACGTCGGCGTGATGGAGGCGTTCGGAGCGACCGCGGCGTCGCCGCAGGACCTGGTGACGCGGGCGGCGGTGCACGACCTGGTGGTGGGCTTCTACCGGGAGATCGTCAACGACGACCTCCTCGGTCCGGTGTTCGACGAGGTGGCGGAGGTGGACTGGGCCGAGCACATCCCGGTGCTCATCGACTACTGGAGCCGGATCCTCGTCGACGAGGATGGTCCGTCTCATCCGATCGTGGCCGCCCACCGCCACCTCCACGCCAAGGAGCCGCTGCGGGCGGCGCACTGCGATCGCTGGTGGCACCTGTGGTGCGAATCGCTGGACAGCGGATGGGTCGGACCCGGCGCTGAGCGAGCCAAGGACCACGCTGCGTCGTTGATGCGGGGGATGGCGAAGCACGTCTTCGGCTTCGACTGGAGCCCCTCCGAACCAGCTGTCCGAGCGCTCTGACGAGTTGACCACCCGGTGCTCCGACCAGCCGGAGCTGCTCCGACGGTCGGGTGGAGCCGATCAGGTCGTCGTCCGACAGCGGAGGCGGCAGTGCGCTCCCCGCGGGTCCTTCGGGATCAGCTCCACCACCTCGATGCCCTCGACGGCGTCCGCGACGCCTTCGGCCATGCCGAGGTGCATCTGGCAGATCGTGTCGGCGTCGGTCAGCACCGCAGAGGCGTAGGGGCACTCCTCCAGCACGATCTCGACGACTCCCGCACGTTGCGACACCTGGGGCGCGAACCCCTGCCGGGCCATCTGGTCGACGACGATCTCCACCGGGGACTCATCGAGCGTGGCGCCGCCCAACCGGAACCGGGCGGCGGCTCGTCGTCCGATCTCGCGACCTGACGCACCCGTCCGGATCATCTCCGTCAACAGCATCGAGAGTCGCTCGTAGGGTCCCGTGACGCCCCAGCGGCTGTCGACCGACGGTTCGATCGTGTACTCGAGCCGCGGGCGCCCTCGGCCCGTCGGTGCAGCAGAGGACTCCACGACGAGACCGGCGGCCACCAGCTTCGCCAGGTGCTGTCGGATCGCGTTGTGGTGGAGGTCGAAGTGCCCGGTGAGCTCTGCGACATCCACGGGACGGTCGACGTCGACGAGGTAGCGGAACACGCTGTGGCGCGTCGGATCGCCCAGCGCCTTCGCCTTGACCTGCAGGTCGTCGTCCATCGTGGACGAGTTTATCCGCCGCCAAGTGGAGAAATCGACAGACCGTCGATAGCTTGCGACAGGTGAAGGACGCGCTGTTCTCCACCGCGATGACGCGGTTGTTCGACATCGACCATCCTGTGCTGAACGCCCCGATGGGTGACACCGCAGGAGGACTGCTCGCCGCGGCCGTCACCCGATCCGGTGGCCTCGGCTTCATCGGCGGTGGATACGGGGATCCGAGCTGGTTGGAACCGCAGCTCGCTCTCGTGAGGGGAACCCGGTTCGGCGTCGGCTTCGTCACGTTCGCACTTGCCGACGACGACAGCGCGCTCCGGTCCGCTCTGGCCGCGAAGCCGGTGGCCGTGCAGCTCTCCTTCGGTGATCCCCGTCCCTACGCTCGGCGCGTCCACGACGCCGGTGCCCTGCTCGTCTGCGGGGTGGGGACCGAAGCGGAGGTGGCGACAGCGCTGGAGGCGGGAGCGGACGCACTGGTCGCGCAGGGCGCGGGTGCGGGAGGACACGGACGACCGGGACCGTCCACGATGGCCGTCGTCGGCTCGGTCGAGGAGCACGCTGACGGGCGGCCGGTCATCGCCGCGGGCGGGTTCGGCGATGGACGCGGGCTGGTTGCTGCGCTGTCGCTCGGGGCCGCGGGGGTCTCCATGGGGACACGGTTCCTTGCGACGACCGAGGCGATCACCGCACCTGCGGAGCTCGCGACGGTCCTCGCCGCGGGCGCGGCCGACACCGTGCGCACCGATGTCTTCGACGTGGTTCGTGGACCCGCGTGGCCTGACGGCCACGACGGCCGGGTCGTCCGGAACGAGATCGTCGAGCACTGGGAAGCCGGGTGTGGGTTGGATCGAGCCACGGAGATGTACGCGGCCGGGGCGGATGACGACTTCGGGACCCGACCCGTCTGGGCCGGCGAGGGCGTCGGAGCGATCCGCTCGGTCCGGCCCGCCGCCGACGTCATGCATCAGCTGATGTCCGATGCGGCTGCAACGCTGCGCACGCTGAGCCTGCTCACCGTGCACGCTGGTTCGGAGGTGGACCGATGACATCCAGACGCCCAGACGGCCGGACCGAGTCGCTGCTGGTCCGCGCCCACCCCGGTCTCTGCGAAGGCTGGGGCAACTGCCATCGATGGGCGCCCGCGGTCTACCCGCTCGATGCCGACGGACTGATCGACATCCACACGCTCGAGGTTCCCCCGGAGCTCGCCGTCCAGGCGTGGATGGGCGCGCAGGCCTGTCCGGCAGGGGTGATCACGATCGTCGATGTCGTGGTGCGGATCGGTGGGGCCGACACGGCTCACGCAACGCCATGAGCGATCGACCCACGCACCCCCGACTCGCCGCGACGCTGCTCATGGTCGGAGTCGTGATCCTGATCGTCGTGCTGTCGTTCCTCTCGATCCGGTAGCGCCGCACGATCCGGGACAGGTCGTGGGCTCCCCGATCCATGTCGGGAGGACGACCGTCACCCTTCTCAGGATCCCGCGGGACCGCAGAGGTGGTGCCAGGGCAGAATGGGTGCACCGCACGCCCCCGGTCGGGCTGGCGCGCGGTCGACCCTCCGATGCCACCGCCGTCCAATCCCTCCGATCGTCGCCGTCGCCCGCCCGGTGGGTCCTCGACCCGTCGACCGGTGTCGACGCAGTCGTCGGCGAAGGGTTCGTCCAGGACGCCCAAGGCCAAGGCGCCGACCCGGAACGCGGACGCCGACGGCGGTTCGAGCGGACCTCCTACCAAGCGGGGGTTCCTGTGGCGCTGGCGTCGATTCGCCTACGCCGGCCTGGTGCTCGCCGTCGTCGCGATCGGCGGCGTCTGGGCGGCGCTGAACACGATCGAGCTCCCCGCAGCGAAGACGCAGTCCGAGACGACGTTCGTCTGCGACATCGACGTCCCCGCCGGCCAGTGCGGGTTCGACACCTCGATGGCCCGCCTGTCGGCCAGCGAGGAGCGTGTCGTCGTCGACTACGACGACCTGCCGCCGGTGCTCGTCCAGGCGGTGCTGTCGGCAGAGGACCGCAAGTTCTTCGACCACAACGGCGTGGATCCCGTGGGCATCGCTCGTGCGTTCACCAAGGACGTCCTCGGCAACAGTCGATCCCAACAGGGCGGTTCGACGATCACACAGCAGTACGTGAAGACCGTCTACCTGACGTCGGAGAAGACGCTGACCCGCAAGGTCAAGGAAGCGGTGCTGGCAGTCAAGCTGGAGCAGACCCTCGACAAGCGGGAGATCCTGACCCGCTACCTGAACGAGATCTACTTCGGGCGTGGCGCCTACGGGGTGGAAGCAGCGTCGCGGGCGTACTTCGGGATCGGGGTCAAGGATCTCAACCTCCCCCAGGCCGCCTATCTCGCCGGGCTCATCCGGGCGCCCGAACGAGCCGACGCCAGCAGGGACCCCGAAGAGGCCACGCGGCGACGGGCCACCGTCCTGCGCGCCATGGTGGAAGAGGGCTACATCTCAGACGGCCAGGAGAAGGTGGCCGACGCCCTTCCGTGGAACGCCGCTCCGACATCGGAGACGGGTCAGGCGCAGCAGGTCACGTTCAAGCCCCGGGCAGAGAACCACACCGACCTCGGCGACGTGGCCTACAAGGAGCTCGGCTCCCAGTTCTGGATGGAGTGGGTCCGCTCGCAGCTGCGTGAGCGCCTGGGCCCCGGAGCGGAGACGAAGGGCCTCCGCGTGTACACCACGTTCGACCCGAAGCTGCAGAAGTACGCGGTCGACGCCGTGAACAGGGTGCTCGACCAGCCCGACGGTCCCGTGGGCTCGTTGGTGGCGATCGATGCCGATGGGCGCGTTCGGGCCATGTACGGCGGCCGCGACTACGAGGCGTCGAAGGTGAACCTGGCCCTCGGCAGCGCGGGTGGTGGCTCGGGTCGGGCGCCCGGTTCGACGTTCAAGCCGTTCGCGCTCGCCGCGTTCGTCGAGGAGGGCTTCTCGACCAAGTCCAAGTTCCGCGCTCCGGCGACCACGATGTTCCCGAACGTGTACGCCGAGCCCGGCAAGCTCTGGAAGCCCGGCAACTACGACAAGGGTGACCACGGCGTGCAGTCGGTCGAGGAGGCCACCTGGAGCTCGACGAACACGGTGTACGCGGGCATCGTCGACACCGTGACCCCGGACCGGTTGGCAGAGATGGCCACCCGGCTGGGCGTGCGGGCTCAGCTCGACCCCGTGTACGCACTCGTGCTGGGCACCGAAGAGGTCTCGGTGATGGACATGGCGTCCGCGTACTCGACGTTCGCCGACCGCGGCCGCCACATCGAGCCGTACGTGATCACCCGCATCGAGGACGCGGACGGAGACGTGATCTTCGACGCGGCTGCGGAGGTCCAGCCCCAGCAGGTGATCAGCCAGGAGGTGGCCGACACCGTCACCACCGTGCTGCAGGGCGTGATCATCAAGGGCACCGGCTCGGCCGCCGGGCTGAAGGTGCCCGCCGCTGGCAAGACCGGCACCACGAACGACGCCAAGGACGCGTGGTTCACCGGCTACACGTGCCATCTCACCACGTCGGTGTGGATGGGGTTCGAGCAGCCCAAGGAGATGAAGTCCTTCAAGGGCCAGTCGGTCGCCGGCGGCACGTTCCCGGCCAAGATCTGGCGCGACTTCATGTCGAAGGCGACCGCGGGTGACAGCACCTGCAAGTTCCCTCCGACCGACGCGGGCAAGAAGGTCCTGAACTCCGGCATGGCGCTGACGAGCGGGTCGTCGACCACGACGACGCCCAAGTCGTCGACGACCACCGTGCCCGGCGCCTCGACCAGTTCGACGACACCGGGTTCGACGACCACGACCGCGCCGAAGGCCACCACCACCGTGCCGACCACGGCCCCTGTCGCCGGTCAGTAGGCGGCCGTTCGACCCAACGTGGTTCTGCTGTCGGTCACGTGGCCGCTCGGGTCACGTGCGGGTACTGCTCGCAGCAGGTCGAGCACCAGTCCTCGTCGTCGTCGAGCACCTCGGTCCGGGCCAGGTGCTCGATCGAGGACGGGTCCGTCGGTGCGCCATCGGGCAGCACCAGGTACACCCGGTGGACCGGCGTGGTGGCCTCGTCGGAGCGTCCGCAGCTCGTGCAGGTCGCCATGGCCGGCAAGGTAGCCCCCGCGACCTGTGTGATCCCTGCATCACCGTCTTTTCCTGGGCCACCCGCGTGTCGTACCGTTCCTGGTGACGGCCGGCAGCCATGGGGCGCTGGACCTGATCAGGAGGTGAGTCGCATGGCTCTCGCTCACGCAGTTCCGACCACTGCAGCTCCCACCGCGGCGCCGTCGCGCGACCAGCGTGGAGCGCCGCCCCGGCCCAAGCGGGTCACGGTGCCGTGGATCCGCTCACGGAAGGTCCGCCACGGTGGCGATCCGATGGTGATGGTCACGGCCTACGACGCGCCCGGCGCCCGGATCGCGGATGACGCCGGCGTGGACATGATCCTCGTCGGGGACTCGCTGGCCATGGTCGTGCTGGGCTACGACGACACGCTCCAGGTCACGATCGACGACATGGCGCACCACACCGCCGCGGTCGCCCGCGCCAAGCCGTCGGCGCTCGTCGTCGGTGACCTGCCGTGGATGAGCTACCACGTGTCGAGCGCCGAGACGGTTCGCAACGCAGCGCAGTTGATCCGCGCCGGCGCCCAGTGCGTGAAGCTGGAGGGCGGTCGCAAGCGCCTCGCGATGATCGAGGCCATCGTCGACGCGGAGATCCCGGTGATGGGCCACCTGGGCCTCACTCCCCAGTCGATGCACGCCATGGGGGGCTTCCGCGTGCAGGCCAAGGAGTCCGAGGCCGCACTGGCCCTCGTGGCCGATGCCAAGGCGCTCGCCCACGCCGGCTGCTTCGCCATCGTGTTGGAAGGCGTGCCCGACGAAGTGGCTCGCATGGTCACCGACGCCGTCGACGTGCCCACCATCGGCATCGGCGCCGGCCCGCACTGCGACGGCCAGGTGCTCGTGTACCACGACCTGCTCGGCCTCGAGGACCGGACGCCGGCCAAGTTCGTCCGCCGCTACGCGGACCTCAAGGCGGCGTCGGTCGCCGCGGTGAGCGACTTCGTGGCCGACGTCCGGACCGGGGCGTTCCCGGACCACACCGAGAGCTACCACCTCGATGCCGAGCAGGCCGAGGCCCTCTCCCTCTACGGCGCCGCCGTCCCCACCGACTGATCGACTGTCACACCCCTCGTGCGACGGTGTCGGAGGCGCCCAAGGGGTCGGAGGGAGGACCGGCCGGGTGTACCGCCGCAGATGTGGTGGCTACACTCGTCCGGTCATTCCAAGAGCCCGGTTCACCCGGGTGCCCTGTCCTGCAGGTCGCAGGACCCTGACGACCCGATGGGGTCGAGGTCCAGAGGGAGGTCACGCAACGTGCCGACACGCGCGTACGAACTGATGATCATCGTCGATGCCGACGTCGACGATGCCGCCAACCGTGCGGTCATCGAACGGGTCAAGGAGCTGGTCACCGTCGACGGCGGCACGGTTCCCAACGTCGACAACTGGGGACGGCGTCGGTTCGCCTACCCGATCAACCACAAGAACGAGGGCGTCTACACGGTCCTCGAGATCGTGACCGACGCCCCGAACCTCGACGAGACCGATCGCTTCCTCCGTCTCGCGGACGACGTCGTCCGCCACAAGCTGATCCGGCTGCCGGAGAAGGAAGCCGCTCGACGCGGCCTCCTGACCGCGGCCGGCTGATCCAGGAGGAACGGACAATGGCAGGCAACTACGTCGAGCTCATCGGCAACCTCACCCGGGACCCGGAGCTGCGGTTCATCCCCAGCGGTGCCGCGGTCTCCAACTTCGGCCTCGCGGTCAACCGCCGCTGGAGGAACCAGCAGAGCAACGAGTGGGAGGAAGAGGTCGCCTTCTTCGACATCGTGTGCTGGCGGGACCTGGCGGAGAACGTGAGCGAGTCGTTGACCAAGGGCACGCGGGTCATGGTGTCGGGCCGGCTGCAGCAACGCAGCTGGGAGACCGACAACGGCGAGAAGCGCACCAAGGTGGAGGTGCTGGCCGACGAGGTCGGCCCCAGCCTCCGGTGGGCGACCGCGCAGGTGCAGAAGACGGAGCGCCGTGAAGGCGGCGGTGGCGGTGGGTTCGATTCCGCACCACCGCCCACCGCGCCGCCCACCGGTGGATACGACGACAACGAGGAGCCGTTCTGATGGCGAAGCCACAGCAGAAGCGGGGCAAGCCCAAGGACACGGGCCGCCGCGTCAAGAAGAAGGTGTCCATCCTCAACAGCGAGCAGGTCGACTACATCGACTGGAAGGACGCCAACCTGCTGCGCAGGTTCATGTCCGATCGCGCCAAGATCCGCGCCCGTCGAGTGACCGGCAACGACACCAAGCAGCAGCGCGACGTGGCGATCGCCATCAAGAACGCTCGCGAGATGGCGCTCCTGCCGTACACCAACCGCGTCACCACCCAGCGTGGCGGCCGACGCGACCGTGACGGCGACGACCGTCGCGGTCCCCGTGGCGATCGTCCCGACCGTGGTGACCGTCCCGAGCGCGGTGACCGTCCCGAGCGCGACGAGGCGGCTCCCGCCACCTCCGAGTTCGAAGGCGTCGAGAGCACCGGCGACGAGCTCGCCTCCGTGGCGGAGGGGAGCGAGTCGTGACCGACGTCAAGGTGATCCTGCGTGCCGACGTCTCCGGGCTCGGCAAGCGCGGCGACATCGTCGAGGTGTCCAAGGGCTACGCCCGGAACTTCCTGTCGCCTCGTGAGCTGGCGTTCCCGGCGACCGACGGCGCCACCGCACAGGCAGAGGCCATGCGTCGCTCCCGTGACGTGAAGGACGCCAAGGACCGCGAGGGAGCGGAGGAGATCGCCAAGGTGCTCGTCGCCCGCACGATCGAGATCCCCGCCCGCGTCGGTTCGGGTGGTCGCCTGTTCGGCTCCGTCACCACCACCGAGGTGGCCGACGCGGTGCTGGAGCAGACCGGCATCGAGCTCGACCGCAAGGACCTGCACCTCGACGAGCACATCAAGGACCTGGGCACCCACCACGTGGTTGCCCGACTGCACACCGACGTGCAGTTCCCGATCACCATCGAGGTGGTCGAGGGCTGAACCTGCGAAGGGTTCGAACCGACGAGGGCCGGGCACCCTGCGGGTGCCAGGCCCTCGTCGCGTCCAGGCCCTCGTCGCGTCCAGGATCACGTCGTTCGGGACTGTCACACGCCGTTCCTACGTTGTGCGACATGGACATGTGGACGACGGTGGATGACGGGGGCTTCTTCCACCGTCGATCCACAGGGCAATTCCCAGGTTCCACCTCTGGTTGCCCACAGGGCCAACGCCTCAGGATGGGTGTCTGATGTCCGACGCCCCCCCGTTCTCCGGCGAACCCCTCGGTCGGTCCCGGATCCCACCCCACAGCATCGACGCCGAGCAGTCGCTGCTCGGCGCCATGTTGCTGTCCGAGCACGCGATCTCCTCGGTGGCGAGCATCGTCACCGATGACGACTTCTACAAGCCGGCGCACCGCCACGTGTTCTCGGCCATCCAGTCGCTCTACGGTGCGGGCCAGGGTGTGGATCCCGTGACCGTTGCCGAGGAGCTCGCCACCGCCGGCGTGCTCGAAGCGGTGGGCGGTCCTGCCACCCTGGTGTCGCTGCAGGCCCGGACGCCGGCGATCACCAACGCCGAGCACTACGCCCGCATCGTGGAGGAGAAGGCGCTGCTGCGTCGTCTGATCTCCACGGCGAACGAGGTCGCCGAGCTGGGCTACCAACCGCTCGACGACATCGACAAGACCGTCGACCACGCAGAGAGCATGATGTTCGCGGTCGCCCAGCGTCGCACCGCCGACACCATGCAGGAGCTGTCGCCGCTCCTGGACCGCAGCCTCGAGCAGCTCGAGATGCTCTACGAGCGCGGGGACGCCATCACCGGCACTCCGTCGGGCTACGTCGAGCTCGACCAGATGCTCGCTGGACTGCAGCCGGGAGCGCTCGTCGTGCTGGGCGCCCGCCCCGCCATGGGCAAGTGCCTGGCATGGGACACCGAGCTGGTCGACCCGTCGACCGGTCGACTCGTGACCATGGAGCGTGCGCACCTTCAGGGTCAGACCGGCGACCCGCTGCGCGTGCACGTCCTCGACGACGAGCTGCGACTCGCCACGCGGACCCCGTCGGACCACATCGACGACGGCCACAAGCCCGTCGTCCGGGTCACCACCGCCCTGGGCCGCAGCATCCGTTGCACGTGGACCCATCCGTTCCGCACCGTCGAGGGGTGGCGACCGCTGCAGGAGCTCGCGGTCGGTGAGCGCATCGCCGTCCCCCGCCGGCTCCCGGTCTTCGGGTCGGTGCGCCTCGGCGACCAAGCGGTGGCGTCGCTCGCGGGCGACGTGGTCGAGCAGCTCGGCCGACCCGACGGGACGATCCCGGTGCAGGTCCACGAGCTGGTCGAGGACTCGTTGGCGCAAGTGCTGGAGCGGGTGTTCTCGAGCGCCGCCCACGTGTCGATCGACGGCGACCGACACGGTGACCGGGCCCGGATCGCGATCCCAGCGGCATCGGCTCGACTCGCTCGCGGCGTGCAGCACCTGCTGCTGCGGTTCGGCGTGATCGCGGTCGTCGAGGCGGACGGGCAGTTGGTCGTGGCGCACCGGCCGTCGCTGCGGACCTTCGTCGACCGGATCGCGGTGCACTCCCGCAGCGAGTCGTTCCGAGTCGCGACCGACGCCGTGCGTCGCGATGCCGCCGCGCCGGTGCTGCTGGGCGTCGGAGCGGGACCGGCTCCGGAGACCGGCTCCTTCGACGAGGCGCTCGCCGCGGAAGGCCTGGAGCGCCTGGCGGCATCCGATGTGTGGTGGGACCGGATCACCTCGATCGAGCCCGATGGCGTCGACCAGGTGTACGACCTCACCGTTCCCGGCGAGCACAACTTCGTCGCCGCCGACCTGTTCGTGCACAACACGGCCTTCGCGCTCGGCATCGCGGCGCACGCGGCGGTCCGGGAGAACCTGCCGGTGCTGTTCTTCTCCTTGGAGATGGGCCACCTGGAGCTCACGCAGCGCCTCATCGCCGCCGAGGCTCGAGTCGATTCGGGCAAGCTGCGCACCGGCCGGCTCACCGACGCGGATTGGACCAAGATCACCAAGGCGATGGGTCGTCTGGGCGAAGGCCGGCTCTGGATCGACGACAACCCCGCGCTCACCGTGATGGAGATCCGGGCCAAGGCCCGGCGACTGCAGGACCGGTTGGGCACCAACCTGGGCCTCATCGTCGTCGACTACCTCCAGCTGATGTCGGGGCGCAGCTCCGCCGAGAGCCGCCAGGTGGAGGTGGCCGAGATCTCCCGCGGGCTCAAGGTCCTGGCCCGTGAGCTGGGTTGTCCGGTCATGGCGCTGTCGCAGCTGTCGCGCCAGTTGGAGCTGCGCGCCGACAAGCGCCCGATGTTGGCCGACCTCCGGGAGTCGGGCTGCATGCCGGCCGGGACGCGCCTCCTGCGCGCCGATGACAACACCGAGGTCACCCTCGGTGAGCTGGTCGCCTCGGGCGAGCGCGACGTACCGGTGTGGAGCCTGGGCGACGACTGGAAGATGGTGCCGGCGACGCTCACCCACGCGTTCCCGAGCGGGACCAAGGCGGTGTTCCGCATGGAGCTGGCGTCGGGTCGGCGGGTGGAGGCCACGGCGAACCACCCGTTCCGGACCGTGGCCGGATGGCGGCGCCTCGACGAGCTCGCGCCCGGGTCCAGGATCGCCGTGCCGCGGTTCTTCGGGGCTCCCGAGCACGTCGGCCCGGCAACGGCCGGCGACGCTGTCGCGCTCGCGGAGCGGGCCGTCGCGGAGCGGGCCGTGCCGGTCGAGGTCGACGCCTGCTCCGACGCCGTGCTCGCCGCGGTCCTGGCCGAGCTGTTCGCCCGGATCGGGTTCCTCGGCGTGGGTCGGCTCCGAGGCAGGCCGCTCGTGCGGCTCATGGCCACCAGCACGTCCCGGCGCCTGATCGACGACGTGCAGCGGTTGCTCCTGCGCTTCGGCGTGCAGAGCCGCATCACCGACGTGGGCACGAATCGCCCACGGTGGCGGTGCTGGATCCACGGAGCGGACCAGCAGCGTTCGTTCCTCACGCGGATCGGCATCGCCGGCGATCGCGGCGCAGCCGCCGACGAAGCGCTCGAGGTGCTCGCCGACGTGGCGTCGAACCCCAACGTCGACACGGTGCCGTGCGAGGTCCGCGACCTGGTCGTGTCCGAGCTCGCCCGACTCGAGATGAGCCAGCGCGATCTGGCGGCATCGCTCGGCGAGGCCTACTGCGGCGGATACCTGCTGGGCACCGAGTCCCGTCCCCGGGCCACGAGCCGGGAGCGGCTGGGACGCATCGCAGAGGCGGTCGACAGCAAGGAGCTCGTGTCGATCGCCAACTCCGACGTCCTGTGGGACGAGGTCACCTCGATCCATCCGGTCGGCGAGCAGGAGGTGTTCGACGCCACCGTCGTCGGCACCCACAACTTCGTCGCCGACGGTGTGATCGCCCACAACTCGATCGAGCAGGACGCGGACGTGGTGATGTTCCTCTACCGCGACGAGGTGTACCACCCCGACACGACCGACAAGGACATGGCCGAGGTCATCGTGGCCAAGCATCGCGCCGGCCGAACCGGCATCGCCCGCCTGGTGTTCCTCGACTACTGCACGCTGTTCGCCAACATGGCCCGCACCGACTGAGCGCGTCGGTCGGTCACCCGCTCGCTACGTTGAGCACGTGGACGGCGCCCTGTTCGACCTCGACCGGGTGACGGTCCGGCTCACCCCCGATGACCGGTTGGTCGGTGACCTCGGAGCCCATCCGTGACGTCATCGGTCCACGACCCGCCGGAACCGCCGCACGACTTGGCCGAGGCGCTGACACGCGTCCGTGAGCACGGCGGGCGGGTGACCCGGGCCAAGCGGGCGATGGCCGAGCTGCTGTTCGGCGCGTCGGAGCCGCTCACTGCAGAGGCCATCGCCACTCGGTCGGGCTTGGAGCAGTCCGTCGTCTATCGGACGCTGTCGCAGTTCGAGGAGCTCGGAATCGTCGAACACGTCCACCTCGGTCACGGCAGCGCCGTGTACCGACGGCGTGGCAACGCGGATGTCCCGGTGACCTGCGTGGTGTGCGGCCGGACGGTCGAGGTGGCTGTGGCCGATGTCCGGCCGCTCGTGCGCCGTGTGGAGGACCGCACCGGCATCGTGGTCGACCTGGTGCACTTCCCTCTCTCCGGTCGGTGTCGCACCTGCGTCCGATCCACACCCGCAGGTACTGCGACCGGCTTGCAGTAGCGTCCCGGCGGTGATCGTCGCCCTGCACGCACCCGACGGCTTCATCGAGCCCGGAGTCGCGATGGTCACCGCGCTGATCGCCCTCGTGGTGATCGGCCTGGCGCTGCGTCACAGCGGCCGAGAGCTCGACGACCGGCAGGTTCCTCTGGTGGGCATCACCGCTGCGTTCATCTTCGCGGCGCAGATGTTCAACTTCCCGGTCGCGTCGGGCACCACCGGCCACCTGCTCGGCGCTGCGTTGGCGGCGATCCTGCTGGGGCCGTGGGTGGGGTGCCTGATCGTCGCGCTGGTCGTCGTCGTCCAGGCGCTGCTCTTCGCCGACGGCGGGATCACGGCGCTCGGCTACAACGTGATCAACATGGCGATCGTGCCCGCCTTCGCCGGCTGGGCCCTGTACCTGATGTTCCGGAAGGTGCTGCCTCGATCCGCCGGGGGGGTCGTGGGTGCCACCGGCCTGGCGTGCGGCACGTCGGTGGTGTTGGCGGCGACGGCGTTCTCGATCGAGTGGCTCTTCGGGGCCAGCGCGCCCATCCCCTTCGACACGGTGTTCGGCGCGATGGTCGGGGTGCACACCCTGATCGGCATCGGCGAGGGGGTCCTCAGCGCGATGGTGGTGGCGACGGCCATGGCGACCCGTCCGGACCTGGTGGCGGGCGCTCGCGACCTGAGCGCCGGGGAGCTCGGTGATCGCAGACCGGTCAGCGCCCGGGCGTTCGCGATCGGCGGTGTGCTGGTGGCGCTGGTGTTCGCCGTCGTCGTGAGCCAGTTCGCCTTCGACGGCCCGGACGGGCTGGAGAAGGTGGCCGAGGACGAGGGCTTCGTCGAGCAGGCCCAGGCCCATGCCATCACCGGAAGCCCTTTCGCCGACTACGCCACCCGGGGTCTCGGCAACGAGCAGCTCAGCCTGGCCGTGGCGGGGCTGGCCGGGGTGGCGGTGACCCTGCTGGTCGGCATCGGGATCGCGAGCGCCGGCCGCCGAGCGGGCCGACCAACGGTCGACGTGCCCGCCTGAGCGCGGCCAGGGCTGATGTCGGGTACGCACCGCGCTGACCTGCACCGACTGCACGTCGCCGGGACCTCGCCGATGCACCGCCTCGCCGCTGAGGTGAAGCTGGCAGGGCTCGTGGCGTTCGTGGTCGTGGTGGCCTGCACGCCCCGACACGCGGTGCCGGTGTTCGTCGTCGACGCGGGGGTGCTGGCCGCGATCGTCGCAGTGGCGCAACTCCCGGTCGGTCTCGTCCTCAGCCGCCTGGCAGTCATCACCCCGTTCGTCCTCTTCGCCCTGGTGATCCCGTTCGTCGCGCAGGGCCCCCGCAGCGAGATCGCCGGGTTCGCCGTGTCGACCGAGGGGATGTGGGCCGCCTGGAACGTCGTGGCCAAGGCCGTCCTGGGCGCCACCGCCGCGATCGCCGTCTCGGCGACGACCTCGCTGGCCGACCTCCTCGACGGCATGGCGCGGTTGCACGTGCCCGCCGTCCTCGTCGCCATCGTGTCGTGGATGGTCCGCTACGTGGAGTTGGTGTCGACCCAGCTGGGTCGGATGCGTCGTGCGATGACGGCGCGAGGTCACGATCCCCGCTGGCTCTGGCAGGCCCGTCCGATCGCGTCGTCGGTCGGCGTGCTCGTCGTGCGTTCCTACGAGCGTGGGGAACGGGTCCACACGGCGATGCTCGCACGCGGCTTCACCGGCGCCATGGTGCCATCGGAGCGACCACGTGCCGCGGCCGGTGCGTGGGTCGCCGGTCTGGCGCCCGCGATGCTCGCGACAGCGGGCCTTCTCGGATGGCTGGCGGGGTCGTGAGCGAGGCGGTCGTGGCCGTCGACGGCGTGTCCTTCCGCTACCCCGGCGCCTCGTCGATGGCGCTCGACGGGCTGTCGCTGCGGATCGACGCGGGAGAGCGTGTGGCGATGTTGGGTCCCAACGGGTCGGGCAAGACGACGTCCATCCTGCACCTGAACGGGTTGGTCGAACGCCAGGCGGGCACGGTGACGATCGGCAACGTGCCCGTGGTCGAGGCGAACCTCCGCGAGGTCCGACGCCGGGTCGGCATGGTCTTCCAAGATCCCGACGACCAGCTGTTCCTGCAGACCGTGCGTGACGACGTGGCCTTCGGACCCTCCAACCTGGGCATCCGCGGCCAGGAGCGCGACGACCTGGTGGATCGTGCACTCGACGCGGTGGGTGCGACGGATCTGGCCGAACGCAACCCGTACCAGCTGAGCGGGGGTGAGCGTCGTCGAGCGGCGCTCGCGACCGTCCTGTCGATGCAGCCCGACGTCCTGGTACTCGACGAGCCCACGTCCGGGCTGGACCCGCTCGGACGACGGGAGTTGGCGGAGCTCCTGGTCGGACTGGGCTCCACCCAGCTCGTCGTCACCCACGACCTGCCGTTCGCGCTGGTTGCATGTCCGCGGTCGGTGATCCTCGACGAGGGCCGCATCGTGGCGGACGGAGCCACGACAGAGATCCTGGCCGACCACGAGCTCCTCGCTCGACACCGCCTCGCGTGACCGCCCGCCTGGTTCTTTGCGTCGGCGCGCTCGCGCGCCGGAACAGGGAGCGATGCAGGGGGTGATGGGCTGGGTCAGCGGTAGCGGAGCACTCCGCGGATGTTGGCGCCGCCGAGCATGTCGTCGAAGCCCTGGTTGATGTCGTCCAGGGCGTACTCGCGGGTGACCATGCCAGCCAGGTCGAGCTGACCGCTGCGGTACAGGTGCATGAGTCGCGGGATGTCGGAGTGCGGGTTGGCCGATCCGAAGATCGTGCCGACGAGCTGCTTCTCCATCAGCGTGAGGTCGCAGAGCGAGATGTTGATCCGGCCTTCGGCAGCAGGGTGGATGTTGGTCACCACCACGCGGCCCCGCTTGGCGCACAGCATCATGATCGGAGCGATCTGCTCACCGTCGCCCACGCCGACGGCGCAGATGATCTTGTCGCAGCCGCGACCCCAGGTGATCTCCTGGATGAGGTCGTAGGCCTCGCCGATGTCGGCGGCGGTGTGGGTGGCACCGAACGCGAGCGCCTGCTCGCGCTTGAACTCGACGGGGTCGATGGCGACGATGTTGCGTGCTCCGGCCAGGCGGGCGCCCTGGACCGCTGCGGAGCCGATGCCGCCGCAACCGATCACCGCGACGTTGTCGCCCGGCTTCACCTCGGCCGCGTACACCGACGACCCCCAACCGGTGGTGACCCCGCACCCGACCAGGCAGGCGAGCTCGAGGGGGATGTCGTCCTCGATCTTCACGCAGCTCATCTCGTTGACGACGGTGTGCTCACCGAACGTGCCCAGGCACACCATCGTCCACAGGTCGGTGCCGTCCGCCGCATGGTGGCGCGTCGTGCCGTCGAGCTGGGCGCCGACGAGCAGCGCGGCACCGTTGTCGCACAGGTTGGAATGGCCATCCGCGCAGCTCGGGCAGTGGCCGCACGCCGGCACGAAGCTGAACACGACGTGGTCGCCGGGCGCCACCGTCGTCACGCCGGGGCCGACCTCCATGACCACGCCGGCACCCTCGTGGCCGCCGACCAACGGCTGGATCGCCGGCAGGTCGCCCGTGCGGGCGTGGTCGTCGGAGTGGCACATGCCCGAGGCGACCATCTCGACCAGCACCTCACCCTCCTTCGGTGGATCGAGGGTGATGGTCTCCACGCTCCACGGAGCGTTCGGCTCCCAGAGGATGGCGGCTCGGGTCTCCATGGGGCTCCCCCTGGCGGTAGCTCTCGGTGGGCAGGTGATCGTGCTGGACGGCGGACGCTACCCGCCCGGGATGTCGGGGCGGAAACTTGACCGCTCGGTCAACATCGGAGTCGGGACCCGTGCCAAGCTCATCCGATGACCGACACCGCCGCCCTCCCCGATGCCGCCATCCCCGCCGACGACGCGGCCGGCGACATCGACGACGTGCTCGACGAGCTCCACGACTGGCTCGAGGAGACCTGGGACCCGGACCTCACGGTCGGCGAGTGGTGGGAGCGTCTCGGCCTGGCGGGCTGGGCGGCGCCGGGGCTGCCGACGAACGCGTACGGTCGCGGTCTCAGCCGCAACGACGCCGTCCGCGTCCAGGCCGCCATCGCCGAGCACGGAGCGCTCGGCGCCCCCGGTGGGCTCGGACTGCTGCTCGCGGCGCCGACGATCGCGACCCACGGGACCCAGGCGCAGATCGACCACCACGTGAGGCGGATCGTCACCGGCGTCGATGCGTGGTGCCAGCTGTTCAGCGAGCCCGGAGCGGGATCCGACCTGGCAGGCCTCACCACCCGAGCCGTCTCCGACGGCGACGAGTTCGTCGTGAACGGCCAGAAGGTGTGGACGTCGCTCGGCCACACCGCTGACAAGGGCATGCTCATCGCCCGGACCGATCCCGACCTGCCCAAGCACCAGGGCATCACCTGGTTCGCGTTCGACATGCACCAGCCCGGGGTGGAGGTTCGCGGCCTCAAGGAGATGACGGGCCACGCCATGTTCAACGAGGTGTTCCTGACCGACGCCCGTGTGCTGCGCGACGAGATCATCGGCGACGAAGGCAACGGTTGGGCCGTCACCAACACCACGCTCATGCACGAGCGCGCCGGGCTCGGCTCCGGTGGCGGTTCGGGTGCCGCGTCGGCCGTATCGCCTGGCAGCGTGGCCGACCAGCTCGGCGAGCGGGCCGGCGACCACGCTCCCAAGGCCGGGGGAGGGCGCAAAGGCAGCGGTGGAGCCATCGGCATGCTCGGTGCGCTGCCCAAGGTGCTGGCGGACCTCGCCCGGTCCAACGGTGGTGACCAGGACCCGACGATCCGTCAGGAGCTCGCACGGCTCCACACGATGGGCGAGCTGGGCCGGTACAACAACCTGCGCGTCAAGGCGGCCAAGCAGGCCGGTCGCGACATCGCCGGAATGGCGAACATCTCCAAGCTGGCCATGAGCGACCTCATGCGGACCGCGCGTGACCTGGGCCTGCGCATCGTCGGACCCGCGGGCATGCTCCACGCCTACGAGGACGCCGACCGCGCCGCGATCGACGACGCCACGGCCAACCCGATGCTGGGAATGGTCACGTGGGTCGCGCTGTGGGCGCAGGGGCCGTCGATCTACGGCGGCACCGACCAGATCCAGCGCAACATCATCGGCGAGCGGGTCCTCGGCCTCCCCAAGGAACCGAACGACGACAGGACGCGCCCGTTCTCCGAGCTCCCCAAGAACGCCTGAGCGGCTCGAGCGGTCGGTAGCGTGACGACGTGACCGACACCACAGCCGTTCCCGAGCCCGCCGAGGTGCCGGCCAAGCCGGCGCGCTGGAAGCAGGCCGTGGCCGCGCTCGTCACGCTGGCGGTGCTGGTCATCGTGTTCTTCGGCATCTTCCCCAAGTTCGCCAACTACGGCGAAGCCTGGAGCTCGATCCAGAAGATGTCGACGGCTTCGGTGGTCGCCCTCCTGGTGGCGACGGTCGCCAACATCCTGATCTACGTGTTCCCGTACCAGGCGGCGCTGCCCGGACTGCCGTACGGCCGGGCGTTCATCGTGCGCCAGACGTCGTTCATGATCTCCAACGCCGTGCCCGCCGGTGGTGCGTTCGGCCTGGGAGTGCAGTACGCGATGCTCAACGGCTACGGGGTCGGTCCGGCCGTGGCCACCTCGGCGATCGGCGTCACGAGCGTGTGGAACCTGATGGTGACCCTGGCCCTGCCGGCGTTGGGGCTGATCGTCGTCGTGATCACCGGCGACGCCACCACCGCAGCGGTGCTCGGTGCGCTCGGATCGCTCGTGGCGCTGGTCGTCATGGTGATCGGGCTGGGATTGGTCCTCCGCAGCGTCGGGTGGGCCCGCCGCCTCGGTGGTTGGGGCGACTCGCTGATGCGACGCCTCCGCCCCAAGGCAGCGTCGGATTCGGTGACCCAGGGCGTGCTGAGGTTCCGGGAGCAGACCGTCGACGTGGTTCACGACCGTTGGATCCTGTTGACGGTGACCAACTTCGCTCAGCAGCTGTCGCAGTTCGCGGTGCTCGCCGTCGCCGTGTACGGCCTCGGCGGCGAGTCGACGGGCATCAACGTCTTCGAGTTGTTCGCCGCGTTCTCTCTCGCCCGACTGGCCGGGTTCATCCCCATCACGCCCGGTGGGCTCGGCACCGTCGATGCTGCGCTCGTCGGGTTGCTGTCCGCGTTCGGGATGTCCAAGGACGAGGCGTTGGCCGCCAACCTCCTGTGGCGTGCCGCCACCTTCGTCCCCCAGGTGGTCATCGGCGTGGTGACCTTCATCATCTGGAGGGTGCAGCAGGGCCGCAAGATGGGTCGCTCCGCCCCTGCGCCCGCTCCCGCCGCCTGATCAGAACGGCTCCACGGGCTGCTCGGTCGCCACCGCCAACCTGCGCAGGTACTCGTCCCGTGGGATCTCGACAGCACCGAGCGACGCCAGGTGCGGGGTGAGCCATTGGACGTCGAACAACGCCCCGTCCACCTCGTCGAACAGGGAGGTCAGCTCGACGAGGGCGGCCTTCGACGCGTCGGTCGCCCGGTGGAACATCGATTCTCCGGCGAAGAACGCACCGATCGACACGCCGTAGACGCCGCCGACCAGGTCACGACCCGACCACACCTCGACGGAGTGGGCCCAGCCCATCCGGTGCAGGCGGGTGTAGGCCTGCACGAACTCCTCGTTGATCCAGCCGTGCGGTCGTCGTGGGTCACCGCAGCGGCGCATCACCGTCTCGAAGTCGCGGTCCACCGTGGTGGTGAAGCCCCGCATGGAGCGCCGCAGCGTCCGGCTGACGTGCAGACCCGAGTGGTCGACGACCGACGGAGGTCCGACCGGTATCACTGCCCGCGGGTCCGGTGACCACCATCCCAGGCGACGACGTCCGATCGGCATCGGGAACAAGCCGGCCCGGTACGCGGCCAGGAGCGTGCCCGGTTCCAGGTCGCCACCGAGCACCACGGGCCCGTCCGGATCGGCGTCGGCGACCGGAGGGAACACCCACTTGCTGGGTGGCGGGTCGGATCGGATGGATCGCGTCGATCAGCCCTTCGCGTAGTCGTAGAACCCGGCACCCGTCTTCCGTCCGAGCTGCCCGGCGGCGACCATTCGGCGCAGCACCGGCACGGCGGCGTAGTTCGGGTCCCTGAACTCGTCGTAGAGGGCGTCGAGGATGGACAGCGACGTGTCGAGGCCGACGAGGTCGAGCAGGGCGAGCGGCCCCATCGGGAAGTTGCAGCCGCCCTTCATCGCGGTGTCGATGTCGGTGGCGCTGGCGGTGCCGTTCTCCAGCAGGCGCACCGCGTTGTTGAGGTACGGGAAGAGGAGGGCGTTCACGATGAAGCCCGCCTGGTCCTTGACCTGCACCGGGTTCTTGCCGCACGACGAGGCGAACGCGGTGACGGCTTCGACAGTCGCGTCGGACGCGGTGATCGGCCGCACGATCTCCACCAGCGACATCGCCGGTGCAGGGTTGAAGAAGTGCACGCCGCACACCTGGTCGGGGCGGTTGGTGGCCACGGCCATGTCGACGACGGGCAACGTGGAGGTGTTGGTGGCGAGGATGGCCGAGGCCTTCACGATCGAGTCCAGCTCGGCGAACAGGGACTTCTTCACCTCGAGGTTCTCGACGACCGACTCGATCACGAGGTCGCAGTCGACGAGCGCGCCGAGGTGGTCGGTCGCGGTGACGCGGCCACGGACCTCGTCGGCAGTGGCCTGGTCGATCTTGCCGCGCTCGACCTGCTTGGCCAGCGACTTCTCGAGCGACACCACCATCGCGTCGGCCGACTCCTGCTTGCGGGAGCGCAGCACCACCTCGTGGCCGGACTTTGCCGCCACCTCGGCGATGCCCGAACCCATGATGCCGGACCCCAGGATCCCCACTCGTTCGATCGTCATGGCGGGCGATGTTACCGACGGGTCACCTGGCGCGCCCAAGTGCCATCGCGGTTGGGTACCGTTCGGCCCATGACAGGGTTGCTGCGATGAGCGGGACGTTGGTGTTGGTGGGCGGTCGGGAGTGGACCGACGGCTGCACGTTCGACGAGTCACTGGTGCGGACGGCCTCGGAGGTGCTCGTGCTGCCGACGGCGCTGGCCTACGAGAACCCCGGCGCGGCGGTCGAGCGGGCTCGCAGCTGGTTCGCCCAGTGGGATGTGGCGGTGAGCGTGCTCGACGTGTACCGGCGCGCCGATGCTCTGGAAGCCGGGCCGGCGGAACGGGCTGCTGCTGCACAGGTGATCTACGTCGTCGGCGGCTCGGCCATGCACCTCCGGTCGGTGCTGAAGGACACGCCGCTGCTCGACGCCATGGTCGGTGCGTGGCGCGCCGGGGCGACGGTGGCGGCCTCGGGGGAGGCGGCGTCGGTGCTGTCGAGCCATATGGTCGACAGTCGCGGCGGCGCCTTCACCGTCGGCCTGGACCTGATCGAATCCATCACCGTGATCCCCCGCAGCAACGGGTGGTCGCAGGAGAAGTGGCACCGCACCGTCGACCTGGCCAGGCCCGACCTGGCCGTCGTCGGCATCGACGAGGCGACCGCGTTGATCCACGCGCCGGACGGATCGTGGCGCGTCGAGGGTGCGGGCGGGGTGCAGGTGTTCCGCGACGGCCGGCCGGGCGACCTCGCGGACCTGCCGTCGCTGCTGCGTCCCGAGCCCGCCTGATCGAGCTGACGATCTACTCGGTCTCGGTGATCGTGACCGTCGTGATCACGACGGCCTCGGTGGGCTGCTGCTCGGCGTTGCCGAGCGCCCCGATCGCCTTCACGACGTCCTGGCCCTCGGTCACCTGACCGAACAGCGAGTAGTTGGGCTGCAGCTGAGCACCGCCGCCGGGGAGCACCACGAAGAACTGGCTGCCGTTGGTGTTGGGCCCGGAGTTCGCCATCGCCAGCGAGTAGTCCACGTACTCGGCGGAGCTGGCCGGCAGCTCGTCCTGGATGGTGTAGCCGAGGTCGTTGTTGCCCCACGGGTCGCCGTCGCCGTCGCCGGCCTGGATCACGAAGTCCGGGACGATCCGGTGGAACGGGACCCCGTCGTAGAAGTGGTAGCGCGACAGCACCACGAAGTTGTTCACCGACACGGGGGCCGCTTCGGCGTCGAGGGTGGCGGTGAAGTCGCCCTTGGTCGTGGAGAACGTGGCGGTGTAGGCGGCGTCGGCGTCGATGCAGGTCGGCGGCGGGCCGGCGAAGCGCTCGACGCGCTGCTCGGTCCCGTCTGCCGGTGGGCACGGCGTCTCCTGGTCGAGCGCGATGCCCTGCGGCGGCCGTTCCAGCGTCGCGGCGTCGGATGCGACCGTGGTCGTGGAACCGTCCTCCGACGTCGTGGTCGTCGACGACGCGTCGTCGTCGCCCGTCGTCAGGATCGTCAGGCCCGACAGGATGATCGCCAGGCCGCCGATGACCCCGACTGCGGTGACGATGCGACGGCGACGGGAGGCCCGGGCAGCCCGGCTCCTGGCGGTCGAGAGCCGGGTGGAGCGGCTCTGCTTCTGGCGTGCGTGCTTCTCGGCGCTGGTTCCCACGGGCGGCGACAGTAGCGAACCGTCGCTGAATGGGCCCTGCGGGCAGCGAGTACCTTGGGTCGCCGTGGCGCTCCTGGTCCAGAAGTTCGGCGGGACCTCCGTCAGCGATCCAGAACGGATCCGCGAGGTCGCCGACCACGTCGCACGTTGCCGCCGTCGCGGTGACGGCGTGGTGCTCGTCGTGTCCGCGATGGGCAAGGAGACCGACGAGCTGCTCCGTCTGGCCGGCGAGGTGTCGAGCGTGCGTCCGGGCCGTGAGATGGACATGCTGATCACCGCCGGCGAGCGCAAGTCGATCGCGCTCGTGGCCATGGCGCTCGCCGACCGCGGCATCGAGTCGGAGAGCTACACCGGCAGCCAGGCCGGGTTCGTGACCGACACGAACCACACGAACGCCAAGATCATGGACGTGCGCGCCGATCGCATCCGCGCTGCTGTCGCCTCTGGCCGGGTGCCCGTCGTGGCCGGCGCCCAGGGCGTGTCGACCGCCAACGACGTGACGTTCCTCGGTCGGGGGGGCTCGGACACCACCGCCGTCGCGCTGGCGTTCGCGCTCGACGCGGATGCGTGCGAGCTCTACACCGACGTGTCGGGCGTGTTCACCACCGACCCCCGAGTCGTGTCGAGCGCCCGGCGAATGCACCGCATCACGTTCGACGAGATGCTCGAGATGACCGCCGCAGGGTGTCCGAAGCCGGCCATGCGCTCGGTCGAGTACGCCCATCGCCACAAGGTCCCGCTGCACGTCCGCTCCGCCTTCACCTGGGAGCCGGGCACGTGGGTCACCGAGGAGGATCCCGACATGGAGGACGCGCTCATCCGCGCCGTGCAGGCCGACGACTCGGAGGCCAAGGTCACCGTCACCGGCGTGCCTGACCGTCCCGGTGTTGCCGCCACGCTGTTCCGCACGCTGGCCGACGCGGACGTCAACGTGGACATGATCGTGCAGAACGTGTCGGAGGGGGGCGTGACCGACATCTCCTTCACCGTCCCCCACGCGCAGATCGACGAGGCCCTGGCGGTGTGCGACGCCCAGGCCGAAGAGGTCGGCGCCAAGTCGGTCGTGGCGGATCGGGCGATCGCGAAGGTCAGCGTGATCGGCGCGGGCATGAAGTCGAACCCGGGTGTGGCGGCGACGATGTTCCAGGTGCTCGCGGATCACGACATCAACATCGAGATGATCTCGACCTCGGCCATCCGCATCAGCTGCGTGATCGCGGAGACGGACTCGGACCGGGCGGTCCAGGTGCTCCACGACGCCTACGAGCTGGAATCCACCACCTTCTGACCCCGCTCCACCGCTCCACCCCTCCACCCCTCCGCACCCCACCCCTGCGATTCTGACGAGAAGTCAGGACCGGAACGGTCGTGATCTCACCGCAGAGTCGCGACGAGCGCGGTGTCGGGACCCCTCAGCCCCAGCGGAGGCGCCGGAGGACGAGGTCGCAGAGCAGCCGTCCCGGGAGGGTCAGGACCACTCGGCCGTCGACGTGGTCGACGAGGCCGTCGCCGACCAGTTCGTCGACCGAGCCCGGTGCGGTCCAACCGGTCGGGATCCCCTCGGCGAGGCGGATGCCGAGCATCAGCTGTTCGGTCAGACGCTCCTCCTCCGACGGCTCCTCCGATCCTGCGGCCGGCACCCGGCCGGCGAGGACGTCGACGGACCAGGCGTCGAGACCGTCGTGGTTCCACCACCTCTGACCGTGCAGGTGGGAGTGCGCGCCGGGTCCGATCCCCCACCAGTCCTCGTCGTGCCAGTAGAGGAGGTTGTGGCGGCACCGGTCGGCGGGCGTGCGGGCCCAGTTCGACAGCTCGTACCAGGAGAACCCCGCTCCCCGGGCCCGGGCGTCGAGCAACTCGTAGCGATCCGCGGCCTCGTCCGGTGACGGCGACGGCAGCGAACCGTTGCGCACCCGGGTGGCGAGCTTGGTGCCGGGCTCGATGCCGAGCGAGTACGACGACAGGTGGTCAGGACGCAGGGCCAGCGCGGCGTCGAGGGTGCGGGACCAGTCGGTGGTGGTCTCGCCCGGGGTGCCGCTGATCAGGTCGAGCGACACGGAACCGACGCCGGCCGAGCGTGCGGCAGCGACGGCTCGAGGCACCGACTCGGGGTCGTGGGTGCGGTCGAGCAGGTCGAGCACCCGAGGCACCGCGCTCTGCATGCCGAAGCTGACCCGCGTCGCTCCGAGCGCGACCAGCGCGGGCAGCGTGTCGGGTGTGAGCCCGTCGGGGTTGGCCTCGACGGAGACCTCGACGTCGTCCGCGACCTCGAAGCGGTCGCGGACAGCGTCGAGCACCCGGCCGAGGAGGTGAGGGTCGATGGCGGTGGGCGTGCCGCCGCCGAAGTAGACGCTGCTCACCGTCGGCGGTGGCTCACCGCTCGGGCCGGAGAGCTCGCGGGCGGCCACCACGATCTCGGCGATCGCCGAGTCGGTCCAGGCGCGGTGGGTCTGGGACGCGGTCAGCTCGCCGGGTGCGTAGGTCACGAACGCGCAGTAGCCGCAGCGCCGAGCGCAGAACGGCACGTGCACGTAGATCCCGAACCGCGCCTGCGCATCCACCGCTCCACCCTGCCCCAGTGGGCCGGCGCTGTGGAGCACCTGGTGCCAGGCCCAGGGAGGTTCTGCCCTCAGCGCACGTTCCGGACGCGCTCGGGGCGGAACCTCGGCGACAGGCGGACGCTCCAGGGGGTACTCGTTGGGTCCGGGCCGACGGTGGCCCGTAGCCTTGTGGGCATGGCCCCCTCCACCAGCGCAGCCCAACCCGTGCACGTCGGCGTCTTCGGAGCCACCGGCCAGGTCGGCGGGGTCATGCGCACGCTGCTGGCCGAGCGCGGCTTCCCCGTCGACTCGATGCGGTACTTCGCCTCGGCCCGCTCCGCCGGCACCGTGCTGCCGTGGAAGGACATCGAGATCACGGTCGAAGACGTCGCCACCGCGGACTTCTCGGGCCTCGACATCGCGCTGTTCTCGGCTGGCGCGACCTTCTCCCGCGAGTACGCCGACCAGGTCGTAGCTGCCGGTGCGACCGTGGTCGACAACTCGTCGGCCTGGCGCATGGATCCGACCGTTCCGCTCGTCGTGTCCGAGGTGAACCCGCACTCGCTCGACGACCTTCCTCGCGGCATCGTCGCCAACCCGAACTGCACGACGATGGCCGCCATGCCGGTGCTCAAGCCGCTCGCAGTCGAAGCGGGCCTGACCCGCCTGGTCGTCAGCACCTACCAGGCGGTGTCGGGCGGCGGGCTCGCCGGTGTCGAGGAGCTCGATCGTCAAGCCCAGGCCGTGGGCACCAAGGGCGCCGAGCTCGCCTACGACGGCTCGGCGGTGGCCTTCCCACCGCCGGAGAAGTTCCCGCGGACGATCGCGTTCAACGTGGTGCCGCTCGCCGGTGCGATCGTCGACGACGGGGCCGAGGAGACCGACGAGGAGCAGAAGCTCCGCAACGAGAGCCGCAAGATCCTCGAGCTGCCCGACCTGCGGGTGTCCGGCACCTGCGTGCGCGTGCCGGTCTTCACCGGACACTCGCTGTCGATCAACGCCGAGTTCGAGCGGGACCTGTCGCCCGAGCGGGCGCGGGAGCTCCTCGCCGCCGCTCCGGGCGTGGTCGTCACCGACATCCCCACCCCGCTCGACGCTGCGGGCCAGGACCCGTCGTACGTAGGGCGGATCCGCCGCGATCCGGGGGCTGAGCACGGCCTGGCGCTGTTCGTCTCGAACGACAACCTGCGCAAGGGAGCTGCCCTCAACGCCATCCAGATCGCCGAAGAGCTCGTGGCCCGTCGTTGATCAGGTGTCGATCGGGTGGCCGGTCACCTGCTCGGTGCGCCACCGCGACCACGGCCAGGTGCCCTCGATCTCCACCTGCAGCGACCAGCTGAGGACGATCCGGACCACGACGATGATGCCCAGCACCATCACGCTCTGCGGGGTCTGGTCGACCACGATCGTGCGGATGATGTCGGCGAGGATCAGCACCTCCAGGCCGAGCAGGATCACCCGGGCGAGGCTGCGGCGCAGCTCGTCGTAGGCGTTCGAGCGCTGCTCGATCGATCGGTGCATCAGCGCCCGCCCCGACGACACGAACGCCAGCAGCGCGCCGATCACGAGCACGAGCACCCCGATGGCCTCGACGATCTTGACGACCCCGCTGACGACCTCGTCGTAGTCCACGGCGTGACGGTAGGGCGGCCGCACCTTCGATCGGCGGACCCGGTCGTCGCGTCCGACTCAGGTCGGTGGGTCGGTGACGTAGCGGTCAGCCGCATCCTGCAGCGACAGTCCGAGCTGGTTGGCCAGCGACGCCACCCAGGCCAGCACGTCGCCCAGCTCGTGGAGCTGCTGGTCGGCGGTCCCCTTTCGGACTGCCTGGGCCAGCTCGCCGACCTCCTCGCACAGCCATGCCACCGTCGAAGGGATGCCTCGCTCCCGGTCATGGACGCCGTACAGGTCGTCCATCAGCTCCTGGAACGCCGCGATCTCCATCGCGGCACGCTAACCGGCCCGATCAGCCCCGCATGAAGACGTGGACGGTGAACAACGTGCGTGCGCCGTTGCAGCTGCCCCACACCGCGGCGGTCCCGACCTGGTTGAACGACGGGTCGAGGATGTTCGCACGGTGGCCCGGTGAGTTCATGTAGGCGACGTGGATCTGCTCGATCGTTCCGCCCATGCCGACGTTCTCGCCGAGCTTGCGCCATTCACGGGGGGCGCCGTCGGCCAGGTTGGAGTGCCAGATCCGACAGGAGTTGCGCAGCGTCTGGGCCCACTTGTCGGCCTTCACGTCGAGCTGCACGTTCTCACGCAGCGCGGGGAGGCCGGCGGCGGCCCGGCTGGCGTTGATCGAGCCCCGCACGGCGTCGAGCTCCGCCTTGTCGCTCTCGCAGGCAGTCAGGACCCCCGAGAGCATGGTCACGACGAGCACGGCGACGACCGTCAGCAGACGGCCGCGACGTCGCGGCCGGGTGGGTGCGTGGGATGTCACGTGGGGTTGGTCGAGTTCGCGTGGCACGCCCGTTGCATCGGCGCGGCTCGAAGCCGACCTTGAACGTTCGCGTCGCGAAAGTCGCCGGCGACCCGGGTGATGCGTTGCTGACCCTGGTCGCAGTTGGCTGCCACGACAGCGAGAACCGGCCCAACCAGCACAACACCCGATCCCCGCGCGAGCGGGGATCGGGTGTCCGGTGGTCGGGTGGGGGAGATTTGAACTCCCGGCCTCCTCGTCCCGAACGAGGCGCGCTGCCAAACTGCGCCACCACCCGGACGGCACGCCATCGTAGTGGCCGCCTGCGGAGGCGCGACAACCCGATGGCGGCGCCTGTCCCGGGTGCCTGTCCCGGGTGCCTGTCCTGGGTTGCCCGGCCCGGGTTGCCCGGCCCGGGTTGCCCGTCTAGGCCGGAGCGGGGACCTGGTCGCGGAACTCGCCGCCGCCGGCGACCGCTCGAGCGGCCCGACGCACCTGCAGCTGATCGATGGGCTTGACCACCCAGCCGTCGGCACCGCTGCGTTCGGCGAGGAACGCGTCCGCCGGACGATCGAGCAGCATCAGGACCCGCTGCGGGGCCAGACGCCCGGCGCCTTCCTCGAGCCGGAGGTCCATGCAGGTGGCGATGCCGCCCATGTTGCCGATCTGCAGGTCCAGCACCACGAGCCCGGGTTCGAGCTCGAGCACCGCGGGTCGGACGTCCTGCCCGCGACGCACCCGGGCGATCGTCGCCGAACCGCCGATCGCCGCGTCCACCAGCGAGAACAGCTCGTCGGAGTCGGTCGCGACCAGGTACGTCGTCATCGGGCGACGACGCTAGTCCTGCCCGGCGGCCGTGCCGGAATCGGCGAACACCACGGCGGCCAACGCCTCGAGGGACCGAAGGTCCGACACCTCGAAGGGCTGGATCGGCACCTTGACGACCGGCGCCGGCGCCACTCGCTCGGCCAGGCCGGACAGGTGCTCCGCCTCGCCCTGCGCCAGGTGCAGCGAGTCGGCGAGGCAGCGGTAGTGGTCGCCGAGAGCCGTCCCGTCGAGCGTGTCGGCCCGCGCCGCGACCGCCGCCGCGCTCAGGGCCACCCGTGACGCCGCACCCGCGACGCCGTCGGTCTGGGAGCGGCCGTCGACCTCGAGCGCCACGCCGAAGCTCGGCTGGGTGCGGTTGACGATGAGCCCTCGCACGGCGATGTCCTTGCGGGCCAGCTCGTCGGCGAAGAACCCGGCTTCGGCCACCGTGTCGGCCTTGGGCGACGCGACGAGCACGAACGCGGTGCCGTCGTCACGCAGCAGCCGGTCCACCGCCCTGGCTCGCTCCTTGAACCCCTCCTCCATGCCCTCGAACGCCTTGAAGAAGGCCAGCGCATCAGCGATGACCTCGGAGCCGACGACCCTCGCGACCTGGCGCATGACCGCGGTGGTGGCGACGTTGACGGCACGGCCGATGCCCTTCGACGGTGACAGCAGCATCTTGTAGAGGCGATGGTCGAGGAAGTGGGCCAGGCGCTGGGGGGCGTCCAGGAAGTCGAGCGCGTTGCGGGTGGGCGGCGTGTCCACGACGACGAGGTCGAAGTCGCCCTCGACGGCCAGCTCGTAGAGCTTCTCCGATGCCATGTACTCCTGGGTGCCCGACAGGGCACCGGAGATGTTCCGGTAGAACGAGTTGGACAGGATGCGCTCGGCCTGCGCCGGGTCCGCGGAGTAGCGCCGGACCAGCCCGTCGAAGGTGCCCTTGGTGTCGAGCATCAGCGCCGACATCCCGCCGGGCTCCTGCCAGGGCCCGTCGATCGGGCTGGGGTCGTTGGTGAGGCCCTGGAGGCCGAGCGCATCGGCGAGCCGTCGTGCCGGATCGATGGTGACGACCACGGAGCGGCGTCCGAGTCGAGCCGCCTCCATGGCGACGAGCGCGGCCGTGGTCGTCTTGCCGACGCCGCCGGAACCGCAGCACACGACCACCGAGCTGTCGGCGACGACGTCGGACAGCGTGCGCCGATCCGACGCCTCCGCCGTCACGCGGACGCTCCCGTTGGCATGGCTCGCACCGCGTCGAGCAGCCCGTCGGCCAGTGCACGGACCTCGTCGGGACCGACGTCGGTGGTGAACAGGAACGGCAGATGGAGCTGCGGCAGAGGGAGGTCGTCGGCCATGCGTCGCAGCTGCTCGTCCTGCAGCCCCTGGCGGGCCCGACGGAAGGCAGCCGCCTCTGCCAGCACCTCGGACTCGCCGACGAGCAGGCGCACCCCGGCCTCGTCGGCCGCGGCCTCGGGATCTGCGGCGAGACCGGGAAGGTCGGCCACGACGCCGTTGACCACGACGGGACCCAACGCCACGCCGACGGTGTCCTCCAGGCTGTAGGCCGTCTCGACCAGCTCGTTGACCGGCGTCTCCTCGGGCACGGTGACGAGCACGACGCGGCATCGGGCGGGGTCGGTGAGCAGCTCCAGGACGTCGGCAGCCTGGGTGTTGATCGGGCCGACCCTGACGGCATCCGCCAGCCCGCTCGCCGAACGCAGGAACGTGATCGCGTGGCCGGCTGCGGGGGCGTCGAGGACGATGAGGTCCTGGTCCGGGCCGCGTTCGAGCTGCTTGACCTTGCCGAGCACGAGGATGTCGCGGATTCCGGGTACGGCGGTCGCCACGATGTCGAGCAACCCGGTCGACACCAGCCGGTTGGAGATCCGTTGCAGGCCGCGCTCGGCCAGGTAGTCGAGCAGCGCGTCATCAGGCGTCACGGTGCGGGCTCGCACTCCGCCGTGGCCGTCGCCGGCCGGGACCAGCTGCGATTCGTCGTAGCGGAGCCCCTCGGTGTCGAACATGGACGCCATCCCGCCCTTGCCCTCGACCTCCACGATCAGGGTGCGCAGACCGATCGACGACGCGGCGTGGGCGAGCGCCGCGGTGACGGCGGTTTTGCCCACACCGCCCTTCCCGGCGACGATGATCACCCGTGATGCGGTGAGAAACTGCGCAGGATCCACATCGTCCCCTCGGAGGCCCTCGAGTTGGGCACACTAGCCAGTGCCGTGACAAGGAACGTCCGGCGGGGATGCCCCGCCCGGCAGCGCCGTGCCGTCGCGGCCGTCGCCCTGGTCCTGGTGGGGACCGGGATGCTCGTCGGCGTCGGTGCCGCGTCCGCCGGTGCCCAGACCAACTCGTGCGCCGAGCACGGATGTGTGGACGTGGTCGCGGTCAACGGTCTCATCGACGGCATCGAGGCGGACTTCATCGTCGACACGTTGGCGGGCGCACGTCGCTCCGACGGCGTCGTGGCGGTCATCCTGCAGTTCGACAACGGGGGCTCCGCCGTTCCCGACGAACGTCTCGACCAGGTGGCCGAGGCCATCGCTGATGCCGACGTGGCCGTCTCGGTGTGGATCGGTCCGTCCGGCTCCGAGGCCCTCGGTGGCGCCGCCGAGCTCGTCCAGGTGGCCGACAGCTCCGGCATCGCCCCCGGCGCCTCGATCGGCGACGTGGGCAGTCAGCGCCTGTCGGTCGACGAGTTCGGCGAGCTGTTCACCGGCCGCAAGGCTGCTGCGCTCGACCGTTCGCTGTCCGGCGAGGCGGCGGTGAAGGCCGGTCTGGTGACCAGGTTCTCGCCGACGATCGGCGATCACCTGGTGAGCCTCGACGGCGTGGAGACGGAGGTTCGCAACACCGATGGCGAGCGTCAGACGGTCCCGCTGACCACGGTGCGGTTCTCGAAGCTGGCCCTGTCGACCCAGCTGTTCCACACCGTCGCGAGCCCGTCGGTGGCGTACCTGCTGCTGACGATCGGCCTCGGCCTGCTCCTGTTCGAGTTCTTCACCGCAGGGGTCGGCGTCGCGGGGGTGATCGGCGCGCTGTTCACGGTCCTCGGTGGCTTCGGCCTGGCCGAGCTTCCGCACGCCCAGTGGGCCCTCGTGCTGTTCGTCGCGAGCTTCATCGCCTTCTCCATCGACGTGCAGGCCGGGATCCCGCGGGCGTGGACCGCGATCGGCATGGCCATGTTCACCGTGTCCTCGCTGTTCCTGATGACCGAGTTCAGACCGACGTGGATCGCGCTCGTTGCGGGCATCGGCGGCATCGCCGTGTCGATGTTCTCCGGAATGCCCTCCATGGTGCGGACCCGCTTCGCCACCCCGACGATCGGCCGTGAGTGGATGGTCGGCGAGATGGGGTCCGCGACGACCACCGTCGATCCCGAGGGCACCGTCACCGTGCGGGGAGCGCTGTGGCGGGCTCGCGTCAACCGAGCCACGCCCATCCAGCCCGGCGACCCGGTTCGAGTGGTGGCGATCGACGGGCTGGTGCTCGAGGTCGAGCCCGAGGAGGGCGGCGCGATCGACTACCGCGAGATGCGCGACCGCCGTCGGGGCGCGGACGCCGGCACCGCTGTCGACGACGACGCCTGAGCGCGTCGGGCCGGTGTTCGCGATCGCGAGCGAACCGCGTACAAATTGCTCCTTGAGCGGCGGCGAAGGGCGTGCGTAGGGTGCGCCGCACACCAAAGGGGGGCCGACGGTGAGTGCACAGCAAGTTCACGACATGTGGCAGGTCAAGGCGGCGTGCCGGGGGCCGCAGGCGACGGTGTTCTTCCCGCCGCCTCAGTTCGAGCGCAAGGCGGATCGGTTGGAGCGCGAGCGCAGGGCCAAGGCCATCTGCGCGGAGTGCCCGTCGAGACAGGAGTGCCTGGAGTACGCGCTGGAGATCCGGGAGCCGCACGGCATCTGGGGCGGGCTGAACGAGTCGGAACGCCGCGAGCTGATCGACGCCTGACGGCGCTGCCGGAACCTGAGCGTCTGCTCGGATCGGTGCGAGGGCTCCGGGCGAGCAGTTGAACCCTGGCCGTAGGCTGATGCCGTGGTCGCGCTCGCGCTGTTGCTGGTCCTGCCGTTCCTCGAGATCTGGGCGGCGATCGTCGTCGCCCAGTGGATCGGCGTGGTTCCCACGGTCCTGTTGCTCATCGGGCTCAGCATCGCCGGACTCGTGCTGATCCGCTCCGAGGGCCTGAGCGTCTGGCGGAAGGCCAACGAGGAGCTGGCCGCCGGACGTCAGCCAGCGGACCAGGCGCTCGACGGACTCATGGTCGTCGTCGGCGGCCTGCTGCTCATCGTGCCGGGATTCCTGACCGCGATCCCCGGACTGGCGCTGCTCCTGCCACCCACGCGGGCGCTCCTGCGACCGCTTGCGGCCCGCTGGATCGAACGGCGAGCGGCTCGCTCGGCGGCGTTCATGACAGCGACCTTCGGTGCCGCACCGGGTGGCGGGACGTCGTTCAGCACGTTCTCGTTCGGCGGACGACGGGGTCCGGTGGTCGACGCGGCGAGCCGTCCGGCCGAGCCATCGGCGCCGTACGCGGAGGTGATCGATGTGGAGATCGACGCACCTCGACAGCTCGACCCGCCGGCCTGAGCTCCGATGACGGCGCTGCTCCTCGACGCGGACCCTGACGCCGTCCCCGTGAGGGACGCGTCGACGGTGATGCTGGTGCGCGACGGCGACACCGGTCTCGAGGTCTGCCTCATGCAGCGCAACCTCGACTCGGACTTCGTCGGCGGTGCGTACGTCTTTCCCGGTGGCGGTGTCGATACCGACGACGACTCGCCCGCCGTGGCGACGGTGTGCGCCGGTCTCGACGACGCCGAGGCGTCGCGTCGGCTGGGCGTCGACCGCGGCGGTTTGGCGTTCTGGGTGGCCGCGATCCGCGAGTCGTTCGAAGAGGCCGGGGTGCTCATCGCCCGTCACGCCGATGGTCGGCCGCTCGACGCCGAGGACCCGTCGCTGTCGGAGCGCCTGGTGGTCGCACGGCGAGACGTCGACGAGTCGCGTCGCCGGATAGCGGACGTGGCCGCGGAAGAGCGCCTGGTCCTGGACGCGGGAGCGCTGCACTACTTCTCCCGCTGGATCACGCCGCTCGGCTCGCACCGTCGCTATGACACGCGCTTCTTCGTGACCGCCGCGCCACAGGACCAGGAGGTGCGCCACGACGACCGTGAGCTGATCGGCACGCACTGGTGGACCCCGCACGAGGCGCTGCGTCGCCACGACGACGGGGAGATCGTGCTGATCTTCCCGACGGTGCGGACGCTGGTCGCGCTGTCGCGGTTCGATCGATCCGCTGATGTGCTGGCCCACGCCGCCGGCCTCTCGCAGGTCGAGCCGGTGCTCCCGCTGCTCACCGACGGACCGGGCGGCGCACGGATCGTGCTGCCGGGCGACCCGGAGGGCACCGGCGGCGTCTACGACGCGTGGAGCGCCCGGCCGCTCGACGGTGGCGGGGGTCGATGATTCCGGGCCGGACCGCCGGCACCGGGCCATGGACGTCGGTCACGGCCTCAGCGGCGCCATCGTCGTCAGCTGATCCGACCGTGCGAGGACGGTGCCGTGAGCTGGCTCAGCCGGTGCCACGTCGGTAGCTCTGCAGGGACGGAGGCAGAGGGGTCCCGGGGATGGTGTCCTCATCGGCGATCGGTTCGTCGAAGACGGTCCGGATACCGATGACGCCACCCCAACCCGGCTCGATCAGGTCGTCGGGCTCCTCGATCGGGCCGCCGGTGCGTGACTTCGCGGACGCCTCCTCGATCGGCACCTCGAGCAGGACGGTCTGACGCGCCTCCAAGGTGTTCGGAGCGCGGACCTCGTCGCTGCGACCATCGGCGACGTGGTCGACGAGCCTCGCGAACCCGGCCTCGACTGCCGCGTCGTCGGTGAGTCGTCGGGCCGTCCCGAGCACCACGACGGACCGGTAGTTCATCGAGTGGTGGAAGGCCGACCTGGCGAGCACCAAGCCATCGAGCAGCGTGACGGTCACGCACACGGGCACCCCGGCGCTCAGCAGGCGAACCAGACGTGACGCGACCGACCCGTGCAGCAGGAGTCGGTCGCGGTCGCGCCCGTAGAACATCGGCAGGACGTAGGGCTGGTCATCAGCCACGATGCCGACATGGGCGACGAGCCCCTCGTCGAGGACGGCGTGCACGACCTCGCGGTCATACGACGCTCGGTCCGGGTGGCGACGAACCCTGCCGCGCTCGGTCGGTGCGAGCACCGCAGCGGTGTTCCGGTCGGTCGCTTCGGCTGCGTCGGTCACGAGGCGATCATGTGACGCTGCGGACCTCGCTGTCGACGGGATTGAGATGCAGGGCGGTGCAACGGATCCGGTCCGATCCTGTCTGCGACGTGAGCTGAGTCGTGACACGTCGTCGTCGAAGCGGATGCGGCAGATGGTGCAACGCCGTCAGGCAGAGCGGTCCGCCGCCGCCAGAGCGGCCTGCACGGCATCCATCATCCGGGTGGAGCAGCCCGTGAGGTCCGCCGGCGGGATGATGTCGTCGACGATCTCGTCGGCGAGGTCGCGGAACGCCTCGGCTGCCGGGCCCTCCCCGAGCGCGATCGGTCGACCGTGATCGCCGCCGTCCGCGACGGCCGGCTCGATCGGGATCCGCGCCAGCAGCGGGACGCCCGCTTCGGTGGCGAGGCGTTCGCCGCCGCCGGAGCCGAACAGCAGGTGTTCGCGACCGGTGTCGTCGAGGTAGCTCGACATGTTCTCGATCACACCCGCGATGTGCAGGAAGTTCTTGCGGCCCATGTCGACCACCCGGACCGCAACCTTCTGCGCTGTCAACGACGGTGTGGTCACCACCAGCATCTCGGCGCGGGGGAGGAGCTTGGCCAGTCCCATCTGCACGTCGCCGGTGCCCGGCGGCATGTCGATCAGCAGGTAGTCGACGCCATCCCAGTCGACGTCTTCCAGGAAGTGCTGCACCGCCCGGTTGAGCACCAGGCCGCGCCACATGAGCGCGCTGCCCTCGTCGTCGACGAGGAACCCCATGGAGACGACCTTGAGCCGTCCGGCACCGATCTGGATCTCGTTCGGGAGGATCCGTGGACGGCGTTCCGCCGAGCGAGCCGGAATCGGCTCGGCACCGTCGACCCCGGTGGCACCGGCGGCGCCCGGCGCCCCGTCAGCGGTCGTGACCGCAGGGGCGGACGACCCGGGCGACTCCTCGGCAGCGAGCCGACCTTCCAGGCCGACCATGCGAGGGACCGAGAAGCCCCAGATGTCCGCGTCGATCACCCCGACGGTGAAGCCCTTGTCGGCGAGTGCCGCTGCCAGGTTCACCGTGACCGAGGACTTGCCCACACCGCCCTTGCCGGACGCCACCATGATGACCTTGGCCGTCGTGGGGACCGAGGTGCGCTCGGGTCGCTCGGCGATGTTGCGCCGTGCCCGCTCCATCGCCGCTGCCTTGCCGGCCTGGTCGAGCTCGGTCCAGTCCAGGCGGACCGCGGTGACCCCGGGGAGCGAGCCGACTCGGGCACGCACGTCGCGCTGGATCTCGGCGCGCAGAGGGCACCCGCTGGTGGTCAGCGCCACGGTGACGTGCACGGTGCCGTCGGGTTCGACCCGCACGCCCTTGGCCATCCCGAGCTCGACGATGTCGGAGCCGAGCTCGGGGTCGACGACCCCGCGCAGCAGGCCCATCACCTCGTCGTCGCTCGGCGGCGGCACCAGCGCGTCATCGGATGTGCTCCGGTCGGTCACGGGGCGATTTTACCGGTCCGCCCCGTGTTATCTCAGCCGCGGGCCTACCCTTGCCTCGTGGGCCAGTCCGAGCACCGCCTCGATCTGCTGAAGACGCTGGGCGACAACACCCGCTATGCGATCTACCTGGAGCTCGCCCGTTCGCCGCGTCCGCTCGCCACGGCGGCGATCGCCGAGTCGTTGGGGTTGCACGCCAACACGGTGCGCCCGCACCTGGAGCGGATGCGCGACGTCGGTCTGCTCGACGCCAGGCCCGACAGCAGCGGCGCGGTGGGGCGACCGCAGCACCTGTACTCCCTCGCACCCGACGCCCCGTCGCTCGGGCTGGAGCCGCCGGTGTTCCCGATGATGGCCCGCATGTTGGCCGCGCTGGCCGCCGACGCCGGCCTCAGCGGCGAGCCGGTGCTGGCAGCAGGTCGGGAGCAGGGCCGACGGCTGTCGCACAGAGCGGCGATCGGCGCAGCGGCGGTTGGCGCTGCGCCGAGCCCGGCCGAGCGACGTCCGTGCGTCGAGGCAGCAGCGGCCATGCTCGAGGAGCTCGGTTTCGACCCCGCGTCGGTCGAGGAGGGCGGAGCCACGACCGTCGCGTTCGGGCACTGCCCGTTCGCGGAGTTGGCCGAGACGAACCCTGAGCTCGTGTGCGCGCTGCACCGCGGCCTGCTCGAGGGGTTCGTCGAGGCGCTCGGCGGCGCCCAGGTCGAGGACTTCCACGACCTGTCGCACCGCGAGCCGTGCCGGGCGACCCTGGTTCCCGACTGACCGCGCCCGGGCCTGCCTCGGCGTCCAGACGCCCGGCGCCTGGGTGTCCGACGGGGTCGGCAGTACACTCGCGGCACACACTCGTGCGCCCAGCGTGGAGGACTACGTGATCACCCTGACCGACAACGCAGCCACCAAGGTCAAGCAGCTCATCGACGCCGAAGGTGAAGAGGGCCTCGCGCTCCGCGTCGCGGTCCGGCCCGGTGGCTGCTCGGGGTTCGCCTACGAGATGTTCTTCGACACCGACGTCGCCACCGACGACATCACCAACACCTACGGCGACATCAGCGTGGTCGTCGACCCGTCGAGCGCGCAGCTCCTGCAGGGTGCCACGCTCGACTACAAGGACGGCCTCGACCAGTCCGGGTTCGCGATCACGAACCCCAACGCCGAGCGCTCCTGCGGCTGCGGCCAGTCCTTCTCCTGACCACACCGCGCCACGTGGCGGTCGTGAGGTCGGTGGATCTCCGCATCGGTCGAGTCGCTCAGACCGCCAGCTCCAGCAGGTCGGCCAGCTCGCTGCGGTCGAGCGTGACGTCCGCTCGCGCCACGATCGTGGCGCTGGAGTCGGTCACGTAGACCAGCGGTTCGAAGTCGATCCCGTATGCGGCAGGCACTGGGGCGAGCGCTGCTCCTGCCAGGTCGTCGTCGGTCTCGGGGTGCAGGTACACCTCCTGGTGCAGCACCAGCAGGTCGGTTCGGCCCTCGGTCTGCTCCATGACGAGTTCCAGCAACGGACCGCACACGGCCGTCTGGCAGTACGCCGGCGTGGCGATCACCATCACGATCGGTCGACCGTCGGTGAGCGCGTCGGTCAGGTTCGTCGAGTGGTGGGGGCAGATCGGTCGACGTGAGCACAGCGGGTCGACGCCCAGGGGTCGGTTCGACGTGGGGGAGTCCACCGGCGGGAGCGGGTCGCCGACGACCGGTGCCGCAACTTCGGACCGCTCGAACACCTCGACCGTCGAGTCGATCGTCGATCCGTCGTAGACGGCGGCGATGTCGTAGAGGCCGGGCTCGGGGAACGTGGTGGTCAGCGGGAGGTAGGCGCGGGGCACGCCGTCGTTCCGCGGCGTCACCACCACGGTGTCGAGCACGGTGCCGTCCTTGGCGACCGTGAACTCGATCTCGTCGTCGATCGAGGCCATCGGGACGCCGTCGGGGTCCGAGATCAGGTACGGCAGGCGGGTCGGCACCCCGGCCGGGATGTGGGGGGTCGACTGCGGGAACGCGGCCAGGAGGGCATGTCGCGATGGGCGATCGGAGGCGGGGCCGGCGCTTCCTGCGGTCCCTGCGTTCGAATCGTCGCCGCACGCGCCGAGGAACGTGCCGGTGAGCGTCACTGCTCCGAGTCCGAGGCTGCCCTGCAGGACACGTCGGCGGGCGAGGTGGGTCACAGTCGGGCGAGGTGGGTCACAGTCGGGCAAGGTCGGTCACAGTCGGGCAAAGTACCGTGCCGACCGCGCCGAGTCCGATCGCCCGGCTCGACCGCCATCCCGTGGGAGCCTCGCCGAATGCCAGCCGACCATCCCAGACCGTCATCTCAGGTGCCCGCCTCCGAGGTGGTCCTGACCGTCGACGGTGTGACCGTGGCGATACCCGACGACGGCCTCACGCTGCTCGAGGCGCTGCGGGGCCCGGTCGGTGCCCGCTCCGCCAAGGACGGCTGCTCGCCCCAGGGCCAGTGCGGGTGCTGCACGGTGCTCGTCGACGGCTCACCCAGGGTGTCGTGCGTGACGCCGCTGCGGCGGGTCGCGGGTCGCGACGTGCAGACCTTCGACGGCCTCGACGACGCGATCCGCGAGCGCTGGAGTCGCGCCTTCCTCGACCACGGTGCGAGCCAGTGCGGGTTCTGCTCCCCCGGCATCGTCGTCCGACTGGAGGCGCTGCGGCGCACCGCCGCAGCCGGGGCGTCGCTGCGCGACGGCGCGGTGGATCGGGCGCTCGCCGCGCACCTGTGTCGCTGCACCGGCTGGCAGACGATCGCGGAGGCGGCTGCGGAGGTCCTGGGTGAGGCGGAGCCCGGGGTTCCCGCCGATGGCGAACCGGGTGTCGCGGTCGCTGCACCGCAGGTGCGCGTCGACGCCCGCGACCTGGACGCCGCCGGTCGTCGGGCCACGCTGGAGCTCGGAGCGCCCCAGCGGGTCTCCCCCGTCGTGGCGGAGGGTGCCGTGGGCT